>OFDC01000013.1_pt1 | contig 273496 bp, 238 predicted proteins | sample 1520941 | NCBI WGS metagenome assembly OFDC01 (sample SAMEA94258168, study PRJEB24077) | hot springs metagenome | biome: Aquatic biome; feature: Water | place: India | collected 2012-12-06 | depth 5 m
ATTTAATCAGAAGGTTCTTTTTTTATACATCCCTAAATTCGGGATGACTCATGTTTGCTTTTGAAGTATTAAATGATATTTTTGTTGCTGCTTCATCATTTAAATATTCAAACCGTGAAAAAGAGCTTAACTTTCCTTGCTTTCTTTAGCTTAAATTTCTCAATATTCGCACAAACTCCCAAAGAAGATAAGGTTTTGCAAAATAAACTGCAAGAAACGCTTGTAGGCTTTAATGGCGTTGTGGGAGTTTATGTAAAAAACTTGAAAACCAACAAGTTTGCAGCTATCAATGCTGATACTATCTTTCCAACGGCGAGCATGGTCAAAATTCCAATTATGGTCGGAACTTTCGATAAAATACTAAAAGGAGAATTGAAATATGACCAAGAGCTTACTTACAAAGATTCGCTTCATTATGATGATGGAATCGTAGGCTCGCTAAAAGATGGAGCTAAAATAGAACTCAATAAAGTAATGATGTTGATGTGTACAGTAAGCGATAATACTGGAAGCCTTTGGCTTCAAGCAATGGCAGGAGGAACACGAATAAATGCAATAATGGACTCATTGGGCTTAAAAAATACTCGTGTAAATTCTCGAACTGCTGGGCGTGAGGCATATCGAACTGAATATGGTTGGGGGCAAACTACACCACGAGAAATGGCAGATCTGATCACAATGCTTCGTCAAAGAAAAGTTTTTGCTGCCGATGCTTCTGATAGGATGTATCGAAATCTTGGCCGTCAGTTTTGGGATGGTGAAGGGCTTTCGCAATTACCCGAAAATGTAAAAGTAGGTACAAAAAATGGAGCGGTTAATCGTTCTCGTTCGGAAGTAGTGTATGTACATGCACCACACGGCGAGTATGTTTATTGTATCATCACAAAAAAACAGAAAGACGAATCGTGGACGAGAAATAATGAAGGTTATGAATTATTGAGAAAAGTAAGTGCCTTATTGTGGAATTATTACGAGCCAAAATCTAAGTTCAAGCCAGTAGAGGGATATGAAAAATGGTGAGAATAGTTAATACGAGTTTTGAGAAAGAAAAAAACACGTAGTTTGCGGTCAGAAAAAACAATAGAAGTTGATGTTTTTGTAGGAACGTCCAATTTGGACGTTCCTACATATTAAAACTTAACCCCAAATCTATCCCCAAGTCCTTGTAAATCTTCAATAACTTTATCGTTGAGCGGAATTCCATTTGCTCGGCGTTCTTTTTCAAGTTCACGTTCTGGGTCGCCAGGAATCAAAACTGGTTGATTTTCAATATGTTTCGCATTTCTGAAACGCTCAATCCAAGTATCCATACTAGCCTTAAACTCTTCTTTTGGGCGGAAACCATCAATTCGCATCGCACCCAAAAAGTGTCCCGTTCCTTTGCCAACTTGTTCGGCCGCCACTCCGTGGAATCCCGCAGTTGCAAAAGGAGGAACCCAAGGCCCAAAATTTGCTCCCGACAAAACACCCGAAAAAATATCTACAATTGCCCCCAGTCCATAACCTTTGTGGCTACCATGTTCACGGTCGCCACCGAGTGGAAGCAGGCCTCCGCCATTTTTTACGGCATTGGCATCATCAGTCGGGTTTCCGTTGGCATCTTGTACCCAACCGATTGGAGCCGATAAACCTTTTCGTTGTAAAATCTCCATTTTTCCATAAGCAACTGCCGTTGAGGCAAAATCGGCAACAAAAGGCGGTTGATTTCCCGCAGGAACTGAAACCGCAATCGGATTTGTGCCAAGCATTTTTTCAACGGCAAATGTCGGAACTACCAAAGGTGCTGCATTGGTCATCGCCCAACCAATCATATCGTGTGGCAACGCCAACATTGAGTGATACCCAGCAATACCGAAATGATTGGAATTTTGCACCGAAATCCAGCCCGAACCATAACGCTTTGCTTTTTTAATGGCTACTTTCATAGCAAAAGGGGCAACAACCAGCCCCAAACCTTTGTCACCGTCAATGACAGCCGTAGAAGGTGTTTCGTGAACGATTTTTATTTCTGGATTTGGATTCAAACGCCCGTGGTCAAATAGACGAACGTAACCAATCAGACGAGCGGTTCCGTGCGAATCAACACCACGTAAATCGGCTGAAATCAAAACATCAGCTGCGAGTTTTGCATCTTTTTTTGGGCAACCAATACTCAAAAAGATATTTTCTGTAAAACGTCGAAGATTTTTTTCTTTAATCATATAAATGTGGTGCGAACCGAGCGTCGGCCGCTTCCAGTTCACCGAATAAATAGTAGTATGAAAATGGTGTATATAAAGCAACTTGAAAAGTTGCTCTACAATAATTTCAAGCAAAATAATAAAGGTTTTACAGCTAAAGCAAAGAATTTTTCTTAAAATTGCCTTTCGGTTTGATAGATTAACAAACTGTTCACACAATAAACCAATACCTTGACGTTTTTACAGAAACAAACATACTCTTATTATGAAAATCTATTTGAAATCATTACTAACCTTATTTTTTTCAAAAACATCGATTCTAAATTCCACACTGGGGCTTGGAGCATTACTATTTGGTTTTCATTTTCCGATTTTCTCACAAGGTCAAATAAAAGTTGATGCCGAGAATCAACACATCACAGTTTTCTTAAATCGTGCTCAAATTGATGCTCGTGTAAAAACTACCGTGCAAGCAGGCACAACCAAAATGATAATCGGTAATGTAGCAACCACTGCCGACCCAAATAGTATTCAGATTGGTGGCAAAGGCGATGTGGTGATTATGGGTGTTAAATTCAAACAAAATTATCTTGGTAATAAAAAACGTAGTGTGCTGGAAGACTCATTGAAAATGGCCAAAAGCGAGTTAGAAGTTGTAGATGTTTTAGTGAAAGTGGCTGATAATGAGCGAAATATGCTCATGGCGAACTCAAATATTAAAAATGAGAAAGACGGAGCAACGCCCGAAGATTTGAAAGAAATGATGGATTTTTTCAGAACTAAACTCACAGAAATTGGTACTCGCCAAATGCAATTGGTTCGTCAGTCGAGAGATTTACAAGATAAAATCAATCGTTTTCAACAACAACTTACTTCGCAAGGCACAAACGTAAATCAACCAGCGGGTGAAATCGAATTGACTTTGCAAGCGAAATCATCTTCAAATGTTGAGTTAAATCTGACCTACATTGCCAATAATGCAGGTTGGTCGCCAGTGTATGATATTCGTGCAAAAGACGTAAAAAGTAATATTGATTTGGCTTATCGTGCCAATGTTTACCAAAGTACGGGCATCGACTGGAAAAATGTGAAACTAACTCTCTCAACGGCAAATCCAGCCGAAGGTGGAACAAAGCCCGAATTATATGCTCAATATGTGAATATTTATGAGCCAGTCGTAATTCAGACAAAAAATGCACGTATGATGAAAGGAGAAGCTCCGCAAGCAATGGAAATGGCTGCTGCACCTGCTGCTATGGCAGATGTTTCAACTACAGCTTCTTTTGTAAACACAGTTCAATCAACTTTAGCTGTAAACTTTGATATTTCGATTCCTTATAATATTAATTCGGGTGGAAATGCCGAAATGGTTGATATTCAGAATCATTCGTTGCGTTCAACTTATAAATATTACACTGTTCCTAAATTTGATAAAGATGCTTTCTTGACGGCTATAATAACAGATTGGGAAAAATATAATTTATTACCAGGCACGGCCAATGTGTATTTTGAAGGAACATTCGTAGGTACAACCGATATTGCAGGTGGGGAAGCCAAGGATTCTTTGTTGATTTCTTTGGGTCGTGATAAAAAGATTATCTCAAAGCGTGAGACAATCGAAGAGTTTAAGTCGAGAAAAAATGTTGGTTCAAATATTCGTGAATCGTTCGGGTATAGACTCACACTTCGTAATACGAAAAACGAACCAATTTCAATCGTAATGGAAGACCAAGTGCCAATTTCACAAGATAGCAGAATTGAAGTTGAGTTGGAAGATGCCATTGGAGCAGATTTCAACCGTGAAACAGGAAAACTCACTTGGAAATTAACACTCCAACCGCTCGAAAACAAAGAGATTTTATTGAAATACAACGTAAAATATCCAAAAGGAAAAAATATTCAAGGACTTTGAAATAGACACGAGATTGGAGATATGGGATTTGTGAAAACATATTGATGCTATTTCCAATCTCGAATCTATAATCTCGTATCTCCAAACTTAAAATATGAATTTACAAGAAATTTGCCAACAAACAGTAGCGGTAGCCAAAGAAGCAGGAGCGTTTATTGCCCAAGAATCAGCTAAGTTTAATAGAAATTCGGTCGAGTATAAAGACGTAAACAACGTAGTTTCGTATGTTGATAAAGAAACCGAAAAAATAATTGTTAGTCGTTTGCGTGATATTTTGCCTGAAGACGGAACGCCGCCCGCAGGATTTATCACAGAAGAAGGTACGGCCGATTCATCTGACCTTGAAGGTTTAAATTGGATTATCGACCCGCTTGATGGAACAGCTAATTTTATTCATGGTTTGCCGAATTATTCAGTAAGTTTGGCTCTTGCTCGTGGAAAAGATGTGTTAGTAGGAGTAGTGTATAATGTCTGCACAAAAGAAGTCTTTTCTGCAACCAAAGGCGGAGGTGCTTTCAGAAATGAAGAAAAAATTCAAGTTTCTCCAATCAAACATTTAGGCGAAAGTTTGCTGGCAACTGGTTTTCCTTATTATAAATTTGAAAATCAAGATAAATACTTGCTTATTTTGGAGTCATTGATGCAAAAAACACACGGTTTACGCCGTATGGGTTCTGCCGCAATTGATTTGGCTTATACAGCTTGCGGATATTTTGATGGGTTCTACGAGTATAATCTCAACTCTTGGGATATGGCCGCAGGAATACTTCTCGTAACTGAAGCTGGCGGTTTTGCCTCTGATTTTTCGGGTGGAGATAATCATCTTTTTGGTGGAGATGTAGTGGTTGGTTCGGCGGTTCATGCCGAACTATTGGCCGAAATTCAGCGTTATTGGAAGTAAGAATCAATTAATAATTGAGAATTGATAATTGAGAATAAATATCTTTCAAGCTTATGGATTTAGAGCAGCTAAAATACCCAATCGGAGATTTTGAATATGGTAAAAAATATACCAAATCAGATACTCGTTCACATATAAAAGTATTAGAGAAATTACCTCAACGATTAAAGGCTTTGACATCAAAACTTTCTGATGCTCAATTAGATACACCTTATCGTCCTGATGGTTGGACGGTTCGTCAAGTAGTGCATCATATTGCTGACAGCCATATCAATATGTTTACTCGTGTACGTTTTGCATTGACCGAAGAAAATCCACCAATCAAAGGTTATGACGAAGCTGCTTGGGCATTATTACCCGACCATTCTTTGCCAATTAAGTCGTCGTTACAAATTATTGAAGGTTTACACAAGCGTATGGTGGTACTTTTCAAAAGCCTTGATAAAAAGGGATTAAAGAAAACGTATTACCACGGAGGATATAAGAAATCGTTTGAGATGCAGGAAGTTATCGCCTTGTATGCGTGGCATTCGGAGCATCATTACCAACACATTATTCAAGCACTAAAATGATAGAAAATATTATTATCGGACTCGTTTTCGCTGGTGCGGTGGTTTATTTGGTCAATACCGTACGAAAACAATTTTCCTCAAAGTCTTCAGGCTGTGCCAGTTGTGCAGGAAACTGCCAAGTCAGCAAGATTGAGATTCCTACTGAAAAGTCATAAAAAAAGTGCCGTCGTAAGATGGCACTTTTTTTATGACTTGCAATGCTTACATCGGAGTAAATGTAGCTTCATCAATAATCTGATGAGCGTGTTCTTTTCCCAAATATTTATCAATAATGTTATGAGCCAAATAAATTAATGGAGTTAGCAAAATTGCCACAGCAAATTTATAGATATAGTTATTTGTTCCCGTAGTAAGAACTTCCGTAATCGTCCAGTTTCCAAAAACATAGAAGGCAATAAAAACCACTACAAAGCTATCAATCAACTGAGAAATAAGCGTTGAACCTGTGGCACGTAACCAAATCATTTTATTATTAGTATATTTTCTGAGCCAATGAAAAACTGTTGCATCTAAGATTTGTCCAACTAAAAAGGCCGTAATTGACCCCAAAATGATACCAAGGCCTTGGCGGAAGATGATTCCGTAAGCATCATCAATATTTAGAAAATTTCCAGCTTTATCTTTATTATTATGATTTACCCAAAAATCAGCGGGCGATACTATAGTCGAAATATAGATAATGATAAAAGCATAAGCAATCAAGATTGCAGTTAAGTAAGAAATTTTCTTTACGCCAGATTTACCAAAGTATTCATTGATAATATCTGAGGTGATGAAGACAAATGGCCAGTTCAAAACTCCAGCGGACATATTAAAGTTGAATTTCTGTCCAAATAATGGAATTTGTAATGGGTCAATTCCGAGCGTAGCTTCAACCGAAAAAATCTTTGCACCAATCACTTCTGCCACGACGGCATTGGTCAAGAAAATCCCGCACAAAACAAGATAAAGCGTTTGTTTTTTAGTTTTTATAGAGTCAGACATTTTTAGTTTAGATATTGGTTATTAGAAATTGGGAACTTGTATCAATTTCTACAACCAGTTACAAGTCACTAATCATCACACCATCTTGCATAACCAATTTTCGGTCGGCCATATTTGCCAAATGTTCGTTATGAGTAATAATAACAAATGTTTGATTGAATTGTTTCCTCAACTCAAAAAACAATTGGTGTAATTCTTCGGCATTTTTAGAGTCGAGATTTCCGCTCGGTTCATCGGCAAAAACCACTGCGGGTGAGTTAATTAATGCCCTGGCAACTGCCACACGCTGCTGCTCACCACCCGAAAGCTCCGAAGGAAAATGCTTTGCTCGTTCTTTCAAACCCAAAAGTTGAAGTAATTCTTCCGCCCTTCTCGTGGTTTCGGCATTATCTTTACCACCAATCCAAGCTGGTAAACACACATTTTCTATGGCCGTAAATTCGGGCATAAGGTTGTGAAATTGAAAAATAAAACTAATTTTTTCATTCCTAAATTTTGCTAACTCCTTGTCTTTCAATAAACTATAATCAACTCCGTTGAGTAAGACTTCGCCTGAATCAGCTTTGTCGAGCGTGCCGAGAATTTGAAGAAGTGTAGTTTTTCCAGCCCCCGATGCCCCGACTATCGAAATAATTTCACCTTGATTTATTTCTAAATCAATTCCTTTTAAAACCTGTAAGTTTCCGTAGTTTTTTTTTATATTTTTAGCTGTTAGCATTTTTCATTGAGGTGATTCTCCAGAATCACTCTTATTAAATTTGTTATAAAACTTTAATGATAAAATAATGACTAAAAATAAGCCTTTTTTGCTGATAATTTATGGTATTTTTTAATCTTACACCAAATTAGCAATAAATTGATAATTGATAATTGATAATTCATAATTGTTCACTAATTTAGCAAAAAATTTAAAACTAAAAAAAATCCTACTTTACATGAACGTTCACGAGTATCAAGGTAAAGAAATACTAAGCCGTTATGGTGTACGAATCCAGCGTGGTATCGTAGCCGAAACACCTGAGCAGGCCGTAGCTGCCTATCAGCAAATTGCCGAAATGACTAACTCTAAGTTTGCCGTTGTGAAATCACAAATACATGCGGGCGGACGTGGAAAAGGAAGTATCGTAGGCATTGAGCAAAGAGGTGTTCAATTAGCAAAATCTGCTGATGATGTAACAAGAATCTCAACAAATTTGCTTGGAAATGTATTAGTAACTATCCAAACTGGAGCAGAAGGCAAGAAAGTAAACAAAGTATTGGTTGCTGAAGATGCTTATTATCCAGGCGAAAGCGAGCCGAAAGAATATTATATGGGTATTTTGCTTGATAGAGCAAAGGGCTGCAATGTAATCATGGCTTCGACTGAAGGTGGTATGGATATCGAAGAGGTAGCTGAGCATACACCAGAGAAAATCTTCAAAGAGTGGATCGACCCTCGTGTTGGTTTACAGGCTTTCCAAGCTCGTAAAATTGCCGATAAATTAGGTTTGACTGGCACTGCAAACAAAGAAATGGTGAAGTTTGTAACTTCTTTGTATCAGGCTTATGTTGAATCTGATTCTTCAATGTTTGAAATCAACCCTGTGTTGAAAACATCTGATAATAAAATTTTGGCCGTTGATGCTAAAGTAAATATAGATGATAATGCTCTTTACCGTCACCCAGATTTAGCAGCAATGCGTGATGTGGAAGAAGAGGATCCATTAGAAGTTGAAGCATCAAACAATGACCTAAATTACGTAAAACTTGACGGTAACGTTGGTTGTATGGTAAATGGTGCTGGTTTGGCAATGGCTACTATGGACATCATCAAACTCGCTGGTGGTGAGCCTGCCAACTTCCTTGACGTAGGTGGTGGAGCAAATGCTAAAACTGTTGAAGCTGGGTTTAGAATTATCTTGAAAGACCCGAACGTTAAAGCGATTTTGATTAATATTTTTGGTGGTATCGTTCGTTGCGACCGTGTTGCTACTGGTGTTGTTGAAGCCTACAAAGCTATCGGTGAAATTCCAGTGCCAATTATCGTTCGTTTACAAGGAACAAACGCTGCTGAAGGTGCTGCCATCATCAACGAGTCAGGTTTGAAAGTATATTCAGCAATTGTTTTGAAAGAAGCAGCCGAATTAGTTGAGAAAGTATTGAACGAAAATTAATCTTTCGTTTGAAGTATATAAAAAAGGTGTTATTCGCAGAATAACACCTTTTTTGTTGCAATCAATCTTTGTGAGAGGCTGCCGTCTTTTGGCAACAATCAGGTAAGGCATCATGCGATTTTTGGTCGGCAATGATTTCGTCGGCATCGTAACCGATTTTTGAAATTACTTGTTTGATTTTTTCTGGACTTGTCTTTTTTGTGTTGTAAGTAATTGTTACAACTTTATCATCTAAATTTAAGTTAGAGTTTACAATTCCTTTGGAAACGCCTAAGTCTCGTTCGATACGTTTTTTGCACATACCACATTTAGCTGAAGTTTTTATTTTTATTTCAGCAGTTTTTGGTGGTTCTATTGCAAAAGTTAATGTACTGATAGTCAGTGAAATAGTTAAAATTGAAATGAGTTTTTTCATTGTTTGATTACGGTTTGTTGCTGGGCGGCACTCCGCCACGATTTATTGTTGATAAAAATTTATTCTTTTAACACGATTCCATTAGGCTGGCTACCCACCAAAATATCTTTTGTTTTGGTATGATTTACAGCATCAATTACCGAAACAGTATTTCCTTTTTGATTGACCACAAATGCTCGTTTCATATCTTTTGTAAAAGTTACTGCATGAGCATCATTGCCAGTTATGATAGTGCCTTTCAAACTCCAAAGATTATTTTTTCTTTCAAAATAGGCTATCTTATTTTCACCTGCTTGACAAATCCAAAGTTCGTTAAGGCTTTGATTATAAGCGATTTGCCCAGGCGTAAAAGCAACATCTAAGTAATCAACGACAGTTAAAGTTTTAGCATCTATGATATTTATCGTTTGAGCAACTTTGTTTTCTACATAAATTTTGTCATCAATGCCAGCCCAAACATTGGTAGGAAAAGCATCAACTTTTATTGTTTTGGTAATTAATCTTGTTTTAGCATTCAAAACATAAACAAAACTGCTTTCACCCAATGCCACAAAAACATACTGCCCATCTTTTGAAAAAACGACTTCTGAGGGGTCAGCACCAAGCGTAACTTGACTTTTTAGCGTTCCATTATTGGCATCATAAACAAACATTTCGCCTGTATGTGTCGAGCTTGCTGTCCAGATTTCACTACCATCTGGACTAAAAACTGCATTGAAATTGACACTTGGAACTGCTATTTTCAACAAAGTATTTCCATTTTGAGTATCCAAAACAACCACACCTCCTTTTTTATCGGTGGCATTGTGTAGTGCTGCATGACCAAGTATAAAGTCAAATTCTGGTAAAGCGACTGCTAATTTTTTCCCATCAGCCGAAAGATTAATATGATGCGGAAAACGTCCCAACTCGGTCATTTGAATGATGTTTTTTACACTTAATTCATTCAAATCAATGATTGAAATATTATTACTTGCACCGTTTACAACATAGCCCTTTGGGTAATCCGTAACAATTGGTTCGGTGTCTATTACTTTCTTTTCTTTACATGATGATAAAAATAGACTGAATAGTAAACCATTGATAATAAGTGTTTTAAATGTGTAAATTCGTTTTTTTAATTGCATTATATTTTATTTTTTCTTATCTATAAAACGAATTTACCGAGTTTAAATGTATATAAAAAAAGTATTTTCCTAAAAACTAAATTCTACCACCTAATTTATAACGAGTACCAAAATAGATTACCCGACCCACAACTGGCCCCCATGCACTTCCTGCATCAAATCGGCTACCGAATGGGTTTTCTGGCGTTACGATTGGTGATTTTTGCGTGAAATTTGTTAAGTTTTCGCCACCAAGATATACATCCCATCTTCTGAATGAGCGACTCACTTGTGCATTTAGATTTACGAAGGCTGGAGCAAACTGGATTGGCATGGTTTCGTAACTCGTATGTAAATATTCGGTCGATAAATTCGGAATTCGGCGTTTACCATTGTATTGCAGTGTTGCATCAAATTTCCATTTATCGTAGGGTAGGGCATAACCCACATTAAACAAAATTCTATCTCGTGGAATAAACATTTTCTGAACCGTAATTTTCTGTTCAAATGCTTTTCCCAAAGTCTGCCAAACATCCGAATAACGGTAAGCAACTTTAAATTCAAGACGAGGAGTCGGCACGAGATTTAGCTCGATTTGTGCCGAATTTGCAAAGTTTTTGCCTTGCGAGTTATAGAAATATAAGAAATTTGGATGTTCGGTATCGCCAATTAGCTGATTTTGGAAATTGGTATGAAATAAATCAATAATCAAGTTTGACTTACCAAAAGTTTTTGTCAAACTTACACCATAATTCCACGAAACCTCTGGTTGAATGTTTTCAAGAATACGAATGGTTCGAGAACTAACTAAATTACCAAAATATTCAGCAAATGGATTGGCAGTACGAAAACCTTTTCCAGCCGAGAGTCTTAGTGCTGTATTTTCGGTTGCGTTATATAGAATATGTAAACGAGGCGTGAAAATTGTACCATATAAATTGCGGAACGCCGCCCGATGAAAGTCGAGTCGAGTACCTGCAACTGCTGTCAATTTATCGAGGTGTTTGTAAGTATATTCAAAAAATCCACCTGGCACAATTTCAGTTCTTTTGTAATCAATATCGGCAAATTTTTCGTCATAATTGTCATACAAAAAGCTTAAGCCTGCTTTGTAAGAATGATTTGTGTTTCCAAAAATATCTTGATAAATCAGATTTCCATAAAGCGTTTGTTGTTTGCCATCATAAGGGCGAAAACCGAATTGCGATTTTGAATCATGTACAATGCCATTTAAAATCAATCCCAAACCTCGATAAGGCTTTGATTGATAGAGTTTTGCCGTTTTTGAAAAGAATTCAGCTCGGTTGGTGGTATTAGAAAATCGGTAAATCAGATTATCAAGTGATAACGGATTTTTTGTGATTTGTCCGCCCGAACGAGTATCATGCAAATACTTTACCCCAAATTGAGCTACGATTTTATCCGTTTCATATTTCCAACGATTAATAAAGTTGGCTTGCGTATATTTGGGTAAATCATAGAAATTATCGTTGTTTTTATCAATTGTGGTTTGCATCGTTGAGCCGTGAGTCAGTAAAGCTACCGACCATTTTGGCTTATTTTCTGCTTTTTGCTTAAATATATGAGCTAAGTTTAAATTTATTTCACCACGACCTAAACTATTGACATAAGTATTTAAGTAAACTTTTTCAGCCAAATCGGGCTTTTGTAATTCTACATTTATTTGTCCAGTCATTGATTCATAACCATTCACGACCGAACCTGCACCCTTACCAATATCAATCGACTGAATCCAAGTGCCTGGAATGTAATTTAAACCAAAAGTATTTGCCAAACCTCTGAGCGATGGAATATTTTCGACATTCGTTTGAACGTAAGTACCAGCCAAGCCCAATAGCTGAATTTGTTTTGCACCTGTTACTGCATCAGCATAACTGACTGAAACTGAGGCATTTGTCTCGAAGCTTTCAGAAAGGTTACAACAAGCGGCTTTTGCCAGTGCCTTTGAAGTTAAGATTTCGGTATGAATTGGCGAGAGTCTATCTATCGAGGTTGAGCTACTACGCACAACAACTTCCTGCAATTGATTTTCTGATTGTAAATAAACTCTCAAATCGGTTTCGTTGCTTATTTCGAGCGTATCAGATTTGTATCCTACGAAACTGATAATCAGTTTTTTAGCTTTTGAACGAGCAATTGTAAACTTTCCATCAACATCGGTCGAAGTGGCTATTTTTGTGCCGAGCCAATTGACGGTTGCTCCGATAATTGGTTCTTCTTTACCATTGTTTTTGTCTAATACTATACCGCTAACGTTTTGGGCAAAACTTCTGACCACGCTCAGTAAGAGTATTGCAATGATAAAATTATATTTGAGGAAATAATTCATGTTTTCAATATTTTAATACAATGCCATTTGGTTTTTGACCAACCGAAATGTCTTTGATTTTTTTGTGATTGACAGCATCTACGATTGATACCGTCAGGTTTTTTTGATTCGTTACGTAAGCTGTTTTCCAGTCTTTAGAAAACGCAATCGCATGAGCATCTAAACCTGTCTGAATACTCCCTGCTTTTTTCCATTTATTGTTTTCTTTTACGAAATAATAAACAAAACTTTGGCCTGCATTACTCACCCACATTTCGTTTAATGCCTGATTATAAGCTACATACCCTGGTGTAAAACCTAAATTTACAGTTTCTATCACTTCGAGCTTATCAACATTGATGATGCTTACACTTTGCCCCATTTCATTATCGACATACATATTTCCATCAACCCCAGTCCATGCACCAACGGGTTCTGCACCAACGGCAATTGTTTTTAAAACTTTTTTTGTTTGAATATCAATCACCGAAATATCGTTGCTTTCTCCGTTGGCGGTGAAAGCATATTTTCCATTGGCTGAAAAAGTTACTTCTGCAGGCTCACTTCCCACCGAAATTGAATTTTTAAGAACCATTGTTTGAGCATCAAAAACCAATGTTTTTCCATCATGTTCCATTGAAGTAGTCCATAATTCTTTGCCGTCGGGCGAAAAAATTGAATTATGATTGGGTTTGTTTAATTCTGTATTTGAGATAACCTGTCCAGTTTTAGCATCAATAATCAAAATTTTACCTTTTGTTTCGTGCGTTCCTGTGTGTCCTTCGGTCAAATCAACGCCAGGTACACCAATACTTAGTTTTGTGCCATCGGGAGAAAGATAAATATGATGCGGAAACACCACATCGTCGCTCGAACTGTGCGATAAATGTCCAGCACTTGAAGCATTGCTTAATTTGATAGTATTTGTATCATAGCTGGCTAAGTCAATCACCGAAATTGTTGTACTTTCTCCATTGATTACATAGGCAGATGGAGCAGTAATATTTAGTAATGGCTGTGTATCCTCGTTTGAACAAGCCTGCATTGATAAAAGAACGAGTGTATAAAGAAATATTTTTTTCACATTGACTAAGTTTTTATAGTTTTTTGATGATTTTTTGAGATACAGAACTGAGTTTTAAGAGTATATCTTTAAATAATAAGCATCAAAATTGCCATTCCGACCATTAATAAATCTTCTATAATTGTAACCGTACTCATCGGTAAATTAAAAACTGTACCGAGGCAAGCACATCTGATTTTACGTTTATCTAAAACACTTTGAATCACTCCAACCGAACTAAAGCCCATGATTACGATAGTTGCTATGTTGGTAAATTGTGGCTGAAAGTCGGTGAGATAAGCCTGTCCGAGTCCTAATTCGATGAATGGGTAAATAAAACCATAACTTGGTACTTTCATTGCTAATAAATCATACATAGCATAGCTTTCGGCGAATGCTCTTAGATTTAAGAATTTGAAAAATGAGAAAACAATGAAAAATCCTGCCATGAAATTATTCATGAAGTGCATCCAACTGAAATGAGTTGTCTCGAAAATATCACTGTGAAAGGCTTTAATGACCGAAACACCAGTAATGAATGAAAAAATCAATAAAAGTGGTCGATAAGTTTCAAACCAAGTTTTGGGAGTTTCTTCTTCTGCCACAATTGGAGTTGAAACTACTTTTCTTTCATTTACAGCATATTTTGAGTAAGGCTTTACAATATCTTGAAAGTTGTTTAATGGAATATGCTTGTCCATTTCAACCGTTACACTATTGTTACTTCTGTCAATCAAGACAGTTTTTACTCCTTCAATTCCCGAAAATAGGTGCTGTATTTTATATTCACAGGCTTCACAAGTCATGCCTGTCACTTCAAATGTATGTGTCATTGTTCTTTCGTTTTTAATTAACTTTTAAATCTATGGCAAAGGTAGAAACCCTTGTCGAGTTAAATGTTACAAAATTTTAGATTGAATTTACATCATTTTGAAGTTGGTCAATGGAATGGCGTTTTTTATGCTCAATTTTCTTAAACTCACTCGGAGTAATACCTACAAGCTGTTTGAATTGATTTGAAAGATGTGCCACACTGCTATAATTTAGTTTCCAAGCAATTTCTGAAAGGCGTAGTTCTCCATTAAAAAGCAATTCTTTTGTGCGTTCTATTTTTTGGACAATAAAGTATTTTTCAATAGTAGTTTTTTCGATATTTGAAAATAAACTACTGATGAAAGAGTAATCATAACCAAGTCTTTTAACTAAAAAGTCAGAGAAATTTTGAGAAGAGCTTTTGTTAGTATTGAGTTCGTAAACCTCATTGATAATCAACAATTTGACTTGTTCTACAATAGCCAAACGATGGTCTGTTATTAGCTCAAAACCTGAATTTTGTAAGGTGTCCTTTATTGCTTGAAATTGTATGCTACTGGCTTGTTCGGCTAATTCAACATAACCAAGTTCGGTTTTTGCTACTTTTAAACCAATGTTTTCGAGGTCTTCACGTACAACACGTACACAACGGTCGCACACCATATTTTTGATGAGTAGTTTCATTTTATAAAATATTCAATGAGAAATTGAAGCTATATAGCTTGATTGTTTCGTCAAGAATATTCTATATCAAATCAAGAAAGATTGAATAAAAATCAAGATGGTTCGACCATCTGAAGGAGGAGAAGATGAATTGTTTTTAGAAGAAATATTGTCTAAAATTTCTTCAACGATTGTTTTGAAAAATGAAAAAACTGTATTTTTGACCCAATCTAAACCATTTTGAACAAATTTTGCTACATTTTGAGCTGCCGATGAAGAATAATCAACATTTTCGTACTTTTCTTCTTCTGTACAGCATTTAGATTTTTTTAGGGTAGTCTTCTTGTGTGGAGATGTATCTTTTTGTGAAGTTTTGTTGCAACAAGCAGCATTGCTTTTGTGTAAGGAAGTTTGTTTTCCTTTTACGGTGCAAGAATGTTCAACCAAGCCAAAGCCTGTACTACTTAGTAGCACAACTACTGCCATCAACACATTGAATATGCGGAATAGAGCCTTTTTCATTGATTTGATTGAATTACATACAAATGTATAAATTTAGAAACAAAATTTGCAAGAAAAAGTTCAAGATTTTAAGCTAAAAGACTTCCATTGGGTACTTTTTGTTGTGGTTCGGATAAAACAACTTCGCCATCTGCTAAAATAAACCCAGTTGTTAGGACTTCCGACATGAAATCTGCGATTTGTCGAGGAGGGAAATTTGTAACACAAATTACTTGTTTGCCGAGTAGTTGTTCTTTGGTGTAAAGTTTGGTGATTTGAGCTGAAGAACGTTTGATTCCGATTTCAATTCCGAAATCTATCAATAGCTTATAAGCAGGTTTTCGTGCTTTTGGAAAATCATTGACTTCGATGATTGTTCCAGCACGGAGTTCTACTTTTTCAAAATCTTGCCAAGTGATTGTTTCCATGTAAATTTAGCCAATTATGTTATCCTTGAGTAAAGTGGTAAGTTCTTTATCTGAAATATTTTCTTTATCGGCTTTATCGTAGATTGAAAGTAAAATTACTTTTTCTTGAACTGAGAAAACTGCTGTAATCACTCTTGCTCCGCCACTTTTCCCTTTTCCTTTGCTTGAAATAGCTAAACGTATTTTATAACAATCTTTTCCTATTGGTGTGCCTTGGGTTGGGTTTGATGCTAATTTATCACCGAGTAATTTTACATCATTTTTTAGAGATAAATGCTTTTTTGCAAGACGTTTTAATTCTCGTACAAAGCTTTCAGAAGTGATAACATCATAATTCATTCAACACATCTTTAAGAGGTCGAGTAACTAATGTGCCTTTTTGCAAAGCAATGTAGTCTTCCTTCAAATTTTTAAGAATTTGCTCTTTGGTTGGCTCTTCCTCTTCTTGAATGAGCGAAACCAATTTTGCTTGTTTCGATTTTGGTAATTGCTTTACCAAACCAACAATTTGCTTGAAAGTAAGCGGAATATTGAAATTTGAAGTTGCATTCATTTGTGATATTATTTATTTGTAGCAACAAATTTTGTATTTTATTAGTTTTTCAACTTTCCGAAAACTTTAAAATTTTCGGAAAGTTGACGGATAAAATTCAATGATTTATTTCAAACTTCCAACCATATCTTCTGGTTTTACCCAAGCGTCAAATTCTTCGGCTGTCAAATAGCCTAAGCTGATGGCGGTTTCTTTCAAAGTTGAGCCATTTTTGTGAGCCGTTTGTGCAATTTCAGCCGATTTATAGTAACCAATTTTAGTATTCAACGCCGTAACAAGCATCAAAGAATTGTTTACGTGCTTTTTGATGTTTTCTTCGATTGGAGCTAAACCAACGGCACATTTATCGTTGAATGACACGCAACCTTCGCCAATCAAACGTGCTGAATGCAAGAAGTTGAAAATCATCACAGGCTTGAAAACGTTTAATTCAAAATGCCCCATTGCACCGCCAAAATTGATAGCTACATCATTTCCCATTACTTGGGCGGCAATCATCGTAAGAGCTTCACATTGCGTTGGATTCACTTTCCCTGGCATAATTGAAGAACCTGGCTCATTATCTGGAATAAATAATTCGCCAATACCTGCTCGTGGACCAGACGAAAGCATACGAACATCGTTAGCGATTTTCATCAAACTTGCTGCTACTGTTTTTAAGGCTCCATGAGCTTCAACGATAGCATCGTGAGCTGCCAACGCCTCAAATTTATTTTCAGCCGTAATAAATGGAAGACCCGTTAAATCGGCAATATGTTTGGCCACAACTTCTGAATAGCCCGCTGGTGTGTTGATTCCTGTCCCTACGGCGGTTCCACCAAGAGCTAATTCTGAGAGGTGTTCTAAGGTATTTTTAATGGCTTTCAAACCATGATTTAGTTGTGAAACATAGCCCGAAAACTCTTGTCCAACCGTCAATGGTGTAGCGTCCATGAAGTGCGTACGACCAATTTTTACAACATTCATAAACTCAGCAGATTTCGCCGCTAAAGTATCACGAAGTTTTTCAATGCCTGGAATCGTCACCTCAATCAACATTTTGTAGGCTGCAATGTGCATGGCCGTTGGGAATGTATCGTTCGATGATTGTGATTTATTCACATCATCATTTGGATGTAAAAACTTTTGTTTATCGGCCAAATCACCACCCTGCAATACGTGTCCACGATAAGCAATTACTTCATTACAGTTCATGTTCGATTGCGTACCTGAGCCAGTTTGCCAAACTACCAACGGAAATTGGTCGTCGAGTTTACCTGCTAAGATTTCATTACATACAGTGCCTATTAAATCTGCTTTTTCTTTTGGTAAAACACCTAATTCGTGGTTGGCCAAAGCTGCTCCGTGTTTCAAATATGCAAATGCCTTGATGATTTCTTTAGGCATTTTATTAATATCTTGAGCAATTTTAAAGTTTTCGATTGAGCGTTGAGTTTGAGCTCCCCAATATACATCAGCAGGTACTTGTACCTCGCCCATCGTATCTTTTTCTATTCGGTATTGCATGATTTGTTGTTAATTATGAATAAGAGTGTTTTGAAAATTAATCATTTCCGCAAAAATAACTTAGAATTGAATATACTTTTGAAAAACTATACTTTTTTTACGAATTGACACAAAAAAAGCATGACATAAGCCATGCTTGCAAGATAAATGTATCTTTTTTTATTAATTTAGTCGGTAAGGTACAATTAAATTAAACTCAGGTATTTCTACATGAAATTGCTTACCATCAATGAGGCGTTCCATCAGATAAGTACCTACCATTTTGCCAATAGTAGTTTTTAGATTACAGCCCGAAACATATTCGTGCGTTTCACCTGGTTCTAAAATAGGTTGAATCCCAATTACACCTTCGCCTTCTACTTCTCTGATAGTTGCGTTTGTGTCAAAAATAAACCATTGACGGCGTAGCAATTGGACTGTGTTTTCACTATTATTTTCGATGCAAATTCGATAAGTAAAAACAAAGTGTTCTTGAAGTGGGTTTGAATATGAAGGCTGATATTCAGTTTTTACGGTTACTCTAACACCAGCAGTTACAGCAGTTGTTGTCATAGTGTATTGGTATAGGTTATTTTAATAATCGAGAGATTTGTTCCGCAATTTAAGGTTTTATCTACTTTTGTTATATTAATTTGCATAAAAGTTCTTGAACGGATACAAAAAACGATAGTTATAGTAATTTAACGAAGTAAAATTACTGAAAATATTTAAATCAACTTATTTTTTTTAGTGTATGGATGTAAAAATTGAAGAAAGTTGGAAAATTAGATTAAAAAATGAGTTTGAGAAAGCTTATTTTGAGAATCTGATAAATTTTGTAAAGGATGCCTACCGCTCAACGGTGTGTTATCCACCTGGTGGATTAATTTTTAATGCCTTTGATAAATGCCCGTTTGATAAAACAAGGGTAGTTATTTTGGGACAAGACCCTTATCATGGGCCACGACAAGCCAATGGTTTGAGTTTTTCGGTCAATGATGGAGTAACTTTTCCGCCATCGTTGATCAATATTTTTAAAGAACTTAACGAAGATTTAGGTGTGCCATTTCCGAAAAGTGGCAATCTCGAACGTTGGGCTGAACAGGGAGTTCTTCTCCTTAATTCAACACTTACAGTGCAAGCTTCTAGTGCGGGATCACACCAAAACAAAGGATGGGAGCAATTTACAGATGCTGTAATTAAATGTATTAATGATGAAAAAGAAGGTGTAGTATTTTTACTTTGGGGAAAATATGCCCAAGATAAAGGGAAGATAATTGATACAAAAAAGCATTTTGTGTTAAAATCTAAACACCCATCACCAATGTCGGCCAATTTTGGAGGTTGGTTTGGAAACAAACACTTTAGCCAAACTAATAATTATTTGAGAAGTAGGGGAGTGGCTGAGATTGAATGGTGAGTTTTTAATGATTAATGCTAAATGGTGAATGTTTAAGGAAAGAAATCTAAGTTTCAATAATTAAACATTCACCATTAACAATTCAATATTATCTAATAATTGAGAATAATCTGCTCCAACGAATTTTGTTTAAGAAACTGCCTTCGCTGTCGATTGACATCCAAATGAATACAGCTTTTCCTACGATGTGGTCTTCAGGTACAAATCCCCAGAAACGAGAATCGTCCGAACCGTGACGATTATCTCCCATCATAAAAAAGTAGTCTTGCTTGAAAGTATATGATGTGATTACTTTTCCATCAAGAGTGATTTTTCCATCAGCATACTTAGCGTTTTCATTACCGTCAAAAGTAGTGATAACTCCTTTATAAAGAGCAATGTTTTTCTCATCAAGTGTAACTGTCATTCCTTTTTTAGGAATTGTAATCGGTCCAAAATTATCTCTATTGAATGGGAAAAGTTTTGGATTATGCGGGAAAGTAGGGAAACGCATATCAGCCGAATCGCTTTTTGGCATAATCATCGGTGTTACACTTTTCACAAAATCCAAGTTTTTCATATCATTCACTGCTTTTGCTGATGCCGTAACATAATAAATAGTTTTATCAGTCATTCGCATATCTTGCTCAAACTCAGTGATTTCGTATTTCTTGAAAATCTTTTCGTTTACTTGCGTATTGGTTTCGATGGCATATTCCATCTGCATTTTTTCAGGATTATCCGACATTTTTCCGTTGATGAATACCTGACCATTACGTACTTCCAGAACATCGCCTGCAATACCTACACAACGTTTGATGTAATTGGTACGCAAATCGACAGGGTATTTATCGAATCCACCAAATTCATCGGGTCTTTCAGGACAACCAGGGTAGTTAAAAACTACTACATCATTGTTTTTTACACTCGTAAAACCTGGTAAACGGAATTGTGGAAGTTGAATAAGTGTAGAATAGGAAGGAATATCAGTAAACCAAATTTTTTGGTGCGTAAGTGGCACTTGTAAAATAGTTTTCGGAGTACGTGAACCATAATGAAGTTTACTAACGAATAAGAAATCGTTGATTAATAAACTTTTTTCCATCGAAGCCGTTGGAATCGTATATGCTTCTAAAAACATCCATCTAATTAGTGTTGCTGCCACGACTGCAAATAACACCGAGTCCCACCATTCTCTGATGGCTGATTTTTTCTTTATTGGTTTAGTGCCGTTAGTTTCTATTTCTGCCATTGATTATTAAATTGTGCTATTGGCGGTTGGCCATTTTGGCGGTCCGTTTTTAGCGATTATTCTTAAATTAAGTATATTTTTATTTAATTTCTCAAAAACCCATCAAATCTTTCATTCCGAAAACACCTTCTTTATTGTTGAGCCATTCAGCGGCAATGACAGCCCCAAGTGCAAAGCCATTGCGACTATGAGCAATGTGGGTAATTTCTATCTGGTCAACGTCCGAAATATATTTTACAGTATGTGTACCAGGTACTTTCCCTTCTCTCGACGACCAAATCGGTACTTCATTTTCTGCCGCAATTTGGTTATTTACCCAAGAGCTTTTCTCCGAAAGGTTATCAATAATTCCTTCAGCCAGCGTGATGGCTGTTCCGCTCGGAGCGTCTTTTTTTTCGGTGTGATGAATCTCATTGGTAGAAACTTTAAATTCTTTATGAGGGTTCATCAAGCGAGCCAAAGTTTTGTTTAGTTCAAAGAAAAGGTTTACGCCAATACTATAATTTGAAGCATAAAAAAACGCTGCTTTATTTTCGATGCAAAGCTTTTCAATTTCAGATTTGTGTTGAAGCCAACCAGTTGTACCGCACACAGTCGGAATTCCGAACTCCATGCAATATTTTAAATTTCCGTAGGCCGATTCGGGCGAACTAAATTCAATAACAACATCAGTGTTTTCACGGCTAAGTGCTAAAATCTCAGTACGATTACTCACATCAATTTTTGCAGAAATTTCATGACCACGCTGCAAAGCAATCTGTTCGATTACTTTACCCATTTTTCCATACCCTAAAAGTGCAATTCGCATACTTCCAGCTTGTAATTTATTTGATTTATTAAAAGTTTAATCTAAGTTTTACACCAGCGGATGCTCCGAATGATGAAGATTCCAAAGCAGGTTCAAGTTTTAGCGAAATATCTTCGGTCATATCGAAACCTTTAAGGTGAGCCGAAACATTAGCTTGGATGGCTTGTAAAGTCCAACCAACTGCAAGACCTATCCAAGAAAGGTCACGTTGACGGCGATATGCTTTTACGGCAGGTTCGATTTGTGTTTGAACAAACGGCCCTCGAAGCTCACCATTGACTGGAATAAACACCTCAGTTTTTTTATCAACAACAATTTGAGATAAATAACTTTTATAGAATTTATATTTATCGTTATTCCACCAAATAGTATAAACTCCGCCCGCTGCTGCTGCATATACAATCGGAATTACCCAATATTGCTTGTTGGTGGCTTGTCCCCAACCTGGGAGAACCAACGAGCGTAACAACACAGTTCGTGGAATACTCCTCTTGTTTGAAGAATCTGTTTTGAGTACGCTTTTCAGAAAACTTAATTTCTTTGTACTATCAACCACTGCTTTTGTTGTACTCAATACTTTAGTTGTATCAAGTTTTTGTGCAAAAGTAGTGCTTGAAATTAAAGAAAAGACGATTAAAATCCGTATCATTATGTTTTATTTTTTGATTTTATTAACGCTCACAATGTGATGTAAGTATCAGAAAATCAAGTATTTAACATTCCTTAACGAATCAATCGTTAACTTTAATTGCATTAAGGATTTTGTCGAGTTCTTCTTTTGAAGTAAACGGAATCTTAATTTCTCCTTTGTGTTTATCATCCGCTTTTACCAAAACTTTTGTTCCGAAATATCCTTGTAATCTAAATTGTAATGAAGATATTTCTTGCTTAATCGTTACTTGGCGAGTTGCTTTTCCTTCTTCTGGAATTATCAAAGTTAATCTACGAACTTCATCTTCTACTTTTCTTACTGACCAGTTTTCTTGAACAATCTTGTTGAAAAGCTTAATCTGAGTTTCGTGATTATCAATATTAATCAAAGCACGTGCATGACCCATCGAAATCTCACTATCTCTGACGGCTGCTTGAATCACATCGGGCAGTTTTAATAACCTCAAATAATTATTTACAGTTGTACGGTTTTTTCCGACTCTATCGCCAAGTTCTTCTTGTTTTAGTTGAAATTCGCTCAACAAACGGTGATAACTTAGGGCAATCTCGATGGCATTCAAGTTTTCACGTTGAATGTTTTCAATGAGTGCCATTTCGAGCATTTGTTGGTCGTTGGCAGTACGAATATAGGCAGGGATTTTGCTAAATCCTGCAAGTTTCGAAGCCTGCAAACGTCTTTCTCCCGAAATAAGTGTATATTTTCCTGGGCTTGATTCTTTAACCGTAATGGGTTGAATAATACCCAATACTTTTATTGACTCGGCTAATTCTTGTAATGCTTCTTGGTCGAAGTGTGTACGTGGTTGAAATGGATTAGTTTCTACCGACTCAATCATGATTTCGTGCATCGAACTCATGGCTTCCATTCGGCGTGGTACGGGGGTTTCAAAACTTTTTTCAGCCCCTTTTTCCGAACCCGAATCAGACAGCAATGCTCCAAGACCCCTTCCGAGTCCAGTCATGCTCTTCTTTGTGTTTGCTACCTTAGGCTCCATAATATCTTAATTGATGAATAAAGAAACATCGCTGTTTTTATTCATTTGCTAATTGTTGATTGAAATTTGTTTAGTTATCCACCCCAAGTTTTCCATTTTTAACCAAAATTTCACGAGCGAGATTCAGATAACTAATTGCACCTTTGCTATCGGCATCTTGAGCAAGTGCCGGGACACCATAACTTGGCGATTCTGAAAGTCGAATATTTCGTGGAATTAGGGTTTGGAAAACCATATTTCTGAAGTGGGTTGTTACTTCATGCACCACTTGGTTCGATAGGCGTACCCTTAAATCATACATTGTCAGCAAAATCCCTTCAATAGTAAGTGCAGGATTGAGGCGTTGTTGAATAATTTTAATCGTATTCAGCAATTTACCGAGTCCTTCGAGTGCGAAGTATTCGCATTGCACTGGTACTATAACCGAATCGGCGGCTGTCAGACTGTTGATAACGATTAAACCCAGCGATGGCGAGCAGTCAATAATGATAAAGTCGTACATGTCTTTTACATCCATGAGCGATTCTTTCATTTTTTCTTCACGTTTCGGAAGGTTAATCATCTCAATTTCAGCACCCACCAAGTCGATGTGCGATGGCAGTAAATCGAGGTTTGGAAAATCGGTTTCGATGATAATATCACGTGGGCGAATATCATCAACCATACATTCATAAATACTGTTTTCAACCTCCTTCGGATTAAAACCCAATCCTGAAGTGGCGTTAGCCTGAGGGTCTGCATCAATAATGAGCGTACGGAATTCGAGGGCAGCCAAACTGGCTGCAAGGTTAATTGTGGTTGTGGTTTTGCCTACACCACCTTTTTGATTGGCAATTGCTATTATTTTTCCCATTTCTTGTGGTTAGAGAAAATTACTGGCTCAAATATCAGACTTTTAATGTTAATAAACAATTAAATGTTCCACGCTGTGGGTAAAATGTTCCACGATGTGGATAAGATTGTTGATAAGAAAAAGCTCTTTGAATTGAGAATTAAGAATTGAGAATTAAGAATTTATTCATGTAAATATCTGATAGTTAGTTGCTTAGATGTAGCATTTTTAAGTAATCATTTCTTTGTTTTTTATCCAATTTTTTTAGTAAACTTTTTGTATAAAAAATTTGGAAGGTGCAAGATTTGTGCAGATTTAACCAATGAATAAAGGAGAAATTTGATTTTAATCGTAAATTGCACGTTCGTAAATCGTAATCGCACGGGCGACCCCGTCACAAATCGTAATTATCTTTGTCGATGCGTTATATAATCGAATGCTCATATAGAGGCACGGCTTTTCATGGTTGGCAGATTCAACCCAACGCCACAAGCGTGCAAGAATATATTGAGAAAGCTCTTTCAATGGTACTGAAAGAAAAAATTGAAATTACGGGCAGTAGTCGAACCGATGCGGGAGTTCATGCCGCACAGCAGTTTGCACATTTCGACCTTGATAAATTGATTGAATCACCTGAAAAGCTTGTAAATAGTTTGAATGGAATTCTGACAAAAGATATTGCTATTCATCAAATAAAATTAGTTTCTGATGAATTTCATTCTCGATTTGATGCTACTCATCGCAAATATATTTACAAAATTCAGCAAGAAAAAAGCCCTTTCGGATACGAAACTTCTTATTTTTATAAGGCTAAACTTGACCTTGACTTAATGAATAAAGCAGGGGATTTAATGCAGCAATATCTTGATTTTCAGTGCTTTAGTAAAGTAAAAACCGATGTTCAGACTTTTAATTGCAAGATTGAATTTGCCTACTGGGAACAACAAGGACAAACATTATTGTTTCATATAAAAGCTGATAGATTTTTGAGAGGAATGGTAAGAGCGATTGTAGGAACGATGATAGAAATTGGTGCTGGAAGATTGAGTTTAGCAGATTTTGAGCAAATAATTGTTTCTAAAAACAGAAATAATGCGGGTAGGGCAGTTCCACCCGAAGGTTTGACTTTGGTTGAGGTCGGGTATAAATTCTAAAAAATGAGAAAGATTGAAATAGAAAAAATTAGTAGCGAACAAGATTTAGAAGATGTTAAGCAACTATTTCGAGAGTACGTTGAGTTTTTGCAAGTGAATCTTGATTTTCAAGACTTTGAAAATGAATTGGCCAAGTTACCAGCAAAATATGCTGAGCCAGAAGGCTCGATTTTCTTAGCCAAAGTAAATGGCCAGCCAGCAGGTTGTATTGCACTCTGGAAACTTGAAGATGGTGTTTGTGAAATGAAACGGTTATTTGTAAAAACTGAATTTCAAGGTTTAGGGCTGGGGAAAATGTTGGCAAACAGATTGATGGAGGAAGCAAAAGCTAAAGGGTATTCGATAATGAAGTTGGATACTTTAAGGCGTTTAGAATCGGCCAATTATTTATATGCTTCTTTGGGTTTTGGAGAAACGCAACCTTACAATTTCAATCCCGAACCCGATATTGTGTATTTTGAAAAAACATTAGTTTAATGGCAATTATAGGAAAAGATATAGAACAAGCAATTGAAGTTTTAAAGGCAGGTGAGGTGATTGGCTTACCTACCGAAACGGTTTATGGTTTAGCAGGAAATGCCTATAATTCGGAATCAATTACTAAGATTTTTACAGTAAAAAATCGACCAACTTTCGACCCACTGATTGTACATACATCAAGTATTGAGCGAGCATGTGAGTTCGTAAAAGAAATACCTGAACAAGCACAGCTATTGGCTAAACACTTCATGCCAGGGCCTTTGACTTTGCTTTTACCCAAAAAAGAAGTCATTTCTGATTTGGTCACTTCTGGACTTGAAACAGTTGCAGTCAGAATTCCGAGTCATCCTTTGGCCTTAGATTTATTAAAAAAACTTGATTTTCCATTGGCCGCTCCAAGTGCCAATCCTTTTGGTTATATTTCGCCAACTTCAGCTCAACACGTTGATAATCAGCTTGGTGATAAAATAAAGTATATTTTAGATGGCGGAGAATGTAAGGTCGGAATTGAATCTTCGATTATTGGTTTTTTTGATGGTGAAATTGTAGTTCTTCGCAAAGGAGGTTTGGCAATTGAAGAAATTGAAGCAGTTGTAGGAAAAGTTAGAATCGAAGAACATTCGTCTTCAAACCCTAAAGCCCCTGGAATGCTCAAAAGTCATTATGCACCACGGACTCGGTTATTAATTACTTGTAATTTGCTATTGGTTGAAGAAGATACAAGTAAAATCGGCTATTTGGGGTTTGAAAAATTTAGTCCAAATATTCCTCTGGAAAATCAACTTCTACTTTCTCCATCGGGAGATTTAAGTGAAGCTGCCCAAAAACTTTTTGCGAATATGCGTTTGCTTGATGCTCGTGGTTTTGATAAAATTTATACCGAATTACTTCCCGAAAAAGGTTTAGGAAGAGCAATCAACGATCGTATAAAAAGAGCAACGACCCAAGAATAGATTTCGTGGGTCGTTGTTTATATGCTATTTTTATTTCTTAGTTTTCTGTAATCACAAATTCTACTCGGCGATTTTTTGTCCTATTATCCTCAGTATCATTTGGTGCAATTGGGTCTTCTTGTCCTTTTCCTATTGCTTTTATTCTATTGGCTGCCACACCTTTATTAAATAGATAATTCGAGACAACCGTTGCTCTAAAATGTGATAATGAAAGATTCAAGCGTGGGTCACCGTTATTGTCTGTATAACCTACAATCTCGAGTTTTACTTTTGGGTTCAGCTTCATTGTATTCACCAATTTATCAAGCTGAGGGAAAGATTGTGCTTTAATTTGGGAACTACTTTGCTCAAAGTACAAATTACTCAAACGAAAGCGTTTACCAACACCAAGATTCTCAAATATTTCAACTTTTACGTTAAAGTCTTCGTCTGTTATAACTGTTGCATTATCAACATAAACTTTTTCTGCTTTTTTCGGAGCAGGTTCTGGTTTTTTCTCTATTGGTTTTTCGGGAGTTGTTACAGTCACTTCGACTTTCTTTTCTGGTGGTTTAACTGGCTCTGGCTTTTTCTCAACAGCCTTAGGCTCTTCTTTTTTAGGTTCTGGCTTAGGTTCAACTTTCTTTTCGACTTCTTTCTTCACCATAAACAAATCACGCTTAAAGTCAGAAGTAGTTGCCAAACTTGTTACATCGACAGTTTCAGCATAGACTTCGTAGCCTGGAGCTTCAACTTCAACATTATATTTTTTATCGGGAAGTAAATTTACCTGAAAATCCTGTGTTTCGATAGCAAATTTAGCCGTAACAGCTTGATTCGCATCGTCAGTCAATTTTAGCTTAACATTTGGAATTGGTTGCTTATTTTTTGAATCAAGAGCCTTGAAATTGAAGCCGTAAGCTTCTTTTTTCAATGGAATGGTTATGAGTCCATTCACCGCTGAAGCAAAATTCACTACATCTTTATATGTTTTGTAGCCATTTGGCGAAACTTCAATTTCATAGCTTTTATCTTGAGCCAAATTCACTTTCATTCTCGTTCCACCCTGTGCGAGAGTACCATTCACTACTTCGCCACCAGTTGTTATTTTAAATTCAGAAACGATTCCTTTTTTAGTCAAGGCATCAATTGGTGCGAAAGAAATTTCCTCGGTCGGTACTTTCTTAATTTTTAATTTAACCGTTTTGTTAGAAGGATTTTTTGGTAAACTACCTTTATAAGGTATATAACCATCGGCCTTGATTTCTACGCTGTAAGATTCCTCATTTTTGAGTTCTGCCAGCCATTCGGCTGAAAGTGGGTTTGCAACAATTGATATTGGTTCATTATTGGCATTGAAAACCCTGAGATTGGCATTGGCTACATTTCCACCTTTGTCTTCATCTTGAACCATCAACTTTATTTTGTCAAGAGCATTTTTGAAGAGAGGAATTTCTTGTTCAAATTGGCTATTTGACGCTAAAGCTTTAGCATCAATATTCTGAGAAGATTTTTCATAACCTTCCGCCTCAACCGTTACGGAATAAGTTCCTGTTATTGGTAAATTTACTGTAAAACCATTCTTATCGTTAGATGTGCCAACGGGTTGGCTTGTACTCAAATTTAAAATTGATAATTTGGCATTGTTGAGAGTTTGTTTCTTTTGTGCATCAACAACCTTAAATGTAAAAGTGTAGGCATCTTTTTGTAACTCAACAATCTTAGTTCCATCTTTTTCTGTTTTACCTGCTGTAAATGCTGGGTTTTCAGTAAGTGTTTTGTAACCATCCGCTGAAACTTCCAATACATAGTTTTTCTGAGGGAAGAGGTCAATTTTATATTGTTTATTTGCATCAGACATTCCAATTAGTGGGTCTTGGTCCGAACGCATCAATTTATATTTTGCTTCGATTGGCTTTTTGGTTATACCATCAATAGCCGAATAGAATACAGTTTGGAATACCTTCTGCAAATTTATACCAATCAATTTGCTTGTACTACGTTGAAGGGTACCTGTTTGCTTCATGTAGCCATTGGCTTCGACTTGCAAGAAGTAATCTTTGTTTTTTTCTAAAACTATCTTGTATTCGCCTGTTTTGGCATTCAATTTTACAGGAACTGGTTGTTTTATATCATCAAAAATTTTTACATCAGCTCCCTGAATCATCTGCTTGTCTTCACCATCAACCACTAAAATAACGTACTCATCAACAGTACTTTCGAGCATTATTTTGTGGCTTAGTTTACCTGCACTAAGATTTTCTAAATTAAATGGTTCTTTTTTAGTTGTATAATTCGGGTGGCTCACTTCAACGGTATAAATTCCACCTTCAGTTGGTTTGAATTTTATATCAGCATCGACGGTTCCTTTAATTTCTTGGGTGTTTTCTTTATAAGAAATTTTGAAAGTTGCAGGAAGTCGCTTCCCGGAAAGTTTGTCATAAGCTCCAAATGAAAAGAAGCTTTCAGAAGGCAACGTGATGGTGTATTCTTTCTGATTTGTGGCTTTCAAATCTATCTTTAAAGGCGTATAGCCAGATTGTTCGATAGCAGCAGAATATTTTTTTGCTGGGTCGAACTCAACTACAGCCTCTCCTTCAGGTAATATATTATCAAAGAAAACCAGATTATCAGTTGTGTTTGTAATTTTCAGACTCACACCTTTTAAAATCTTCTTTGTATCATCACCAATGATAAGAATTTTAACCCCACTTGTAGGCTTTTCGAGCCTAATTTCTTTGTTGTAAGAGCGGGCTGGATCGCCAACTTCTAAAGCAAAACTCTCTCTCTTGGGTTTGTGGCTATTGGTAGTTACTTCGACTGTGTATAAATCAGCTTTTGTGATTACAATTCTGAAATACGGGATACCTTTACCAGTTTTTCCTGTATATGTTTTGTCTCCAGCAGTAATCGTAAACGTCGCATCTACGTTATCACCAGTGGCATCATCAAGGGCTTTAAGAATCAAAGAAGCTGAGGGCTGCGGTTCCATATCGAGTACTACATTGAAACCTTCTTTGTCTTGGTCAGCTGCAATATTCTGAATTTTTTCTTTGGTATGGTAGCCGTCTAAAATCGCAGTTATTTTGTAAGATTCACCGCTCTTTACCATTACAGTAAACCGTCCATCTACTTCTTTTAGTGGAATAACTTTACCATCGGTAACTGAAACAACTGTGAATTTTGGTTGTAGCTGAATGTTATTCCGTTTGTCTTTTGCCGATAAATTGAGAGGAATATCAATGAATGCAATTGTTGTATTTGTTGTGCTGGCAAAAATCGAGCTTTCCAAAATCGGGAAGTTAATGGAGGCAAGCAATAAATAAACGTAAGTAATAATTCTTGTCATGCTTTTTGGGAAAGTGTATGCGTTTGATCAACAAATTTCAGAAAAAATCCATACATTTTAACGGTTTTACCGAAATGAATTGTATATTTTTTTGAAAATATGTTTTTTTGCTAAATGAAAACACTTGATAAACAGTCAGTTTTGATTGAATTGCAGTATTTGCCAAGCATTGAATTTTTTTCTTGCCTTCAATCATTCTCAGAAATAATTATAGAATCAAATGAAAACTATGTAAAGCAATCTTACCGAAATCGTTGTTATATTTTAGGTTCAAACAAAACTGAGATGTTGGTTGTGCCAGTAATTGATGGCAATAAAAAGATATTGATTAAAGACATTAGGATTGATTACAGCCAAAGGTGGGATGTGAATCATTGGCGAACAATGAGTGCTGCTTACGGAAAATCTCCATTTTATGAGTTTTATTCTGATTATTTCAAAGATATTTATCACAAAAAACACTCTTTTTTATGGGATTTGAACTTTGAAATACTGACAATGTGTCTGAAATTACTTCGAGTAAATAAGACAATTCGTCAGACTCAAAGTTATGAAAAAGAAGTCAATTCGACTGTTTTTGATGCTCGAAATCTAATAAATCCAAAAAACGAAACAATTCATAGTCAATTTTATCAGCCAAGCCCATATCAACAAAATTTTGGCAATGAATTTGTTCCTAATCTTTCTATAATTGATTTATTATTTTGTCGTGGAAATCAAGCCTCAGAAATTTTAAAAAAATCTAAGCCTATTTGAACACACTTTATTAATAATCCGTTATATTGCAGTATGGACAATGAGCGAATGTCTGAATGATTGATTGGTAGAATAAGTTTTGGTAAAATTCTTTTGTGTTTTTCTTAAACTAACTATCAACCAAGTAATTCTTTAACATTCAATCATTCATCAATTCACTCATTCAAAATTATTTTTAATGGAGCCTAAATTTTCACAGAAAGTCAAAGAAATCATAACCTTAGCTCGTGAAGAAGCACTACGTCTGGGGCATGATTATATCGGAACCGAACACTTGATTTTGGGAATGATTAGAGATGGTGAGGGGATTGCTCTAAATCTATTGAGAGATTCAGGCGTACAACTTGACGAACTACGCATCACTATTGAGCAGGCAACTAAAGGCACTGCAACCAACAATATCAAAAACCTGGCGAATATTCCGCTTACTCGCCAGTCTGAAAAAGTTTTGAAAATTACCCATCTTGAGGCAAAAATCTTCAAATCACAATTAATAGGTACTGAGCATTTGCTGTTAGCCATTTTGCGTGACGGCGATAACCTCGGTGGACAGATTTTACAAAAGTTCCACCTTAACTACGAACAAACAAAAGAAATGCTTGAGTATCAACTAACTGGTCAGAAACCTGTGATGGAGCGTCCAGAAACTGACGATGACGATGAAAGAATTTTTGGCGGTGGCACTGGTGGGTATCAGCAAAAAGGAGAACAAAAAAATCCTGAGAAATCTAAGACGCCTGTTTTAGATAATTTCGGTCGTGATCTAACCAAATTTGCCGAAGCTGGAAAACTTGACCCGATTGTAGGACGTGAAAAAGAAATTGAGCGTGTAGCCCAGATTCTTTCGAGACGTAAGAAAAACAACCCAATTTTGATTGGTGAACCAGGTGTTGGTAAAACAGCCATCGCCGAAGGTTTAGCCCTCAGAATTGTACAGAAGAAAGTTTCGAGAATTTTATTCGGAAAACGTGTCGTAACGCTTGATTTGGCTTCACTCGTGGCAGGTACGAAATACCGTGGCCAGTTTGAGGAACGAATGAAAGCTGTGATGAATGAATTGGAGAAATCGCCAGATGTGATTTTATTCATTGACGAGATTCACACAATTGTAGGTGCAGGTGGTGCAAGTGGTTCACTCGATGCTTCAAATATGTTTAAGCCTGCTTTAGCTCGTGGCGATATCCAATGCATTGGTGCAACTACCCTTGATGAGTATCGTCAGTACATTGAGAAAGACGGAGCTTTAGCTCGTCGTTTCCAAATGGTAATGGTTGAAGCAACTTCGATCGACGAAACCATCGAAATCTTGAATAATATTAAAGATAAGTACGAAGACCATCACCACGTGAGTTATACACAAGGTGCTTTAGAAGCTGCTGTAAAACTATCAGAAAGATACATTACCGACCGATATTTACCAGACAAGGCAATTGATGTTTTAGACGAAGTTGGTGCAAGAGTTCACATCAATAATATTTCTGTTCCACAAGATATTTTGTTCTTGGAAGAACAAGTTGAATTGATTAAAAAAGAGAAAAATCAGGTTGTAAAGAGCCAACGCTATGAAGAGGCAGCTCAGCTACGTGACCGTGAGAAAAAACTTTTAGAACAACTCGACAAAGCTAAATTGGCTTGGGAAGAAGAAGCTAAAACGAAGCGATATACTGTAACAGAAGATAATGTAGGTGATGTTGTAGCGATGATGACAGGTATTCCTGTGAAGCGTGTAAACATGAATGATGGCGAGAAAATCTTGAACATGGGCGATGCACTTCGTGGAAGAATCGTTGGACAAGACCCAGCCGTTGAGAAACTCGTAAAATCAATTCAGCGTACACGTGTTGGCTTGAAAGACCCTAAAAAACCAATTGGTTCGTTTATTTTCTTAGGGCCAACAGGTGTAGGTAAAACCGAACTTGCTAAGACGCTTGCAACGTATCTTTTCGATAAAGAAGATGCTTTAGTGAGAATTGATATGAGTGAGTATATGGAGAAGTTCAGTATCTCTCGTTTAGTTGGAGCACCTCCAGGTTACGTTGGTTACGAAGAAGGCGGTCAGTTAACTGAGAAAATTCGTAGAAAACCATACTCAGTAGTATTGCTTGATGAGATCGAAAAAGCACACCCGGATGTGTATAATATCTTATTACAAGTACTTGACGATGGCATTTTGACTGATAGTCTTGGCCGTAGAGTTGATTTCCGTAACACAATCATTATCATGACTTCAAACATTGGAGTTCGTGACTTGAAAGATTTCGGTACAGGAATTGGTTTTGCTACCAAAGCTCGTACGGATAATCAAGATGAAATGGTGAAAAGTACAATTCAAAATGCTTTGAAGAAAACTTTCTCGCCAGAATTCTTGAATCGTTTGGATGATGTAATTGTGTTCAACTCATTAAGTCGTGAAGATATTCATAAAATTATTGACATCGCTCTCGGCCGTTTGATTGCTCGTATTACAAACATTGGTTATAAGATTGCTTTGACAGAAAAAGCAAAAGATTTCTTGTCAGACAAAGGCTATGATCAACAATACGGAGCAAGGCCATTGAACCGTGCGATTCAGAAATATGTGGAAGATCCATTGGCTGAAGAAATTTTGAAAGGTGACGTTCAAGAAGGTGATACGATTGTTGTAGATTACAGCGGTGAAGGTGAAACACTTTCATTCAGTAGAACCAAAAAGGAAGAATCAATCGAAAATAATCAGTAATACAAGATTTATCTTGTGAACAACAAAAAAGCACGGCATTCTGTCGTGCTTTTTTGCTATTTTTGCAGTATGATTCTTGACTATATAAAATACCTTCTAAAAGCCAAAGACGAACATTCGTTACATTCTCCGTTTGTTTTTGAGTTTTATACCAAAGTTTTAAAGAACAAATCATATTATACCGAATATGATGTAATTGAAACTTTAAGAAAACAGCTTCTTAATGACAAGCGTATCGTAAATATTACAGATTTTGGTGCTGGGGCAAAAACAAATAAAAGTGTTCAACGAACGGTTGAAGATATTGCCAAAAAGTCACTCAAAAAGCCAAGTTTAGCTCAGTTGTTTTTCAGAATTATTAAGTTTTATCAATACAAAAACATTTTAGATTTAGGTACTTCATTGGGGCTTACAACTGCCTATTTAGGTAAAGCTAATAATGAAATTACACTGAAAAGTTTTGAAGGTTGTGCAGAAACTGCAAAAATTGCCCAAGAAAACTTCAATAAACTGGCTTTAAAGAATATTGAAATCGTAGTCGGAAACATTGATGAAACATTACCCGAAAAATTGCAGAAAACAGAAGAGTTAGATTTTGTTTTCTTTGATGCCAACCATCGTTATGAACCCACAATTCGCTACTTTGAGCTATGCCTTGAGAAAGCTCATGACGAAAGTTGTTTCATTTTTGATGATATCTATTGGTCAGAGGAAATGAAACAAGCTTGGCAGACAATTCAAAAGCACGAATCAGTAAGTGTTAGTATTGATTTATTTTGGGTTGGAATTGTATTTTTCAGAAAGAAACAGCCCAAGCAGCATTTCATTTTAAAATTTTGATTTAATTTAGAATTATTCCAAACTAAAAACTATACTTGCTTGTTGTTTAAAGTGAGGCGACTGGGCGATACTCGCTCTCCAGAATCGCTGATATAGAGAAACAAAAGTGTAAATGAAACGATGCAAAAATCGTTTTTGAAAACAAAGAAAATATGTCAGTATTAGATATTAATAAAATACGTCAAGATTTTCCGATCCTTGACGAAAAAGTAAATGGCCGTGATTTAGTGTATTTCGATAATGCTGCTACAACTCAAAAACCTTTGGTTGTTTTAGATGCTTTAGCCAATTACTATGGCCATTATAATGCAAATATTCACAGAGGAATTCATTTTTTGGCTGAAAAAGCCACTTCAGCTTTTGAAGATTCCCGTACAACCATTCAAAAGTTTTTGAATGCAGCACATAAAGAAGAAATTATTTTTACTTACGGCACAACCGATGGAATCAATTTAGTTGCTCAAACTTACGGACGAAAATTTTTGAATGAAGGAGATGAAATCATTATTTCAACCTTAGAGCATCACTCGAATATTGTGCCGTGGCAAATGCTTTGTGAAGAAAAAGGCTGCATTTTAAGAATAATACCAATTGACGATAACGGCGATTTAATTTTGGAAGAATACGAAAAAATGCTTTCAGAAAAGACAAAATTTGTTTCGGTCGTTCACGTTTCCAATGCTTTAGGAACTATCAATGATGTAAAATTCATTATCCAAAAAGCCCACGAAGTAGGAGCAAAGGTTTTGATTGATGGTGCTCAGGCATCTTCGCATATTACTATTGATGTACAAGCATTAGATGCGGATTTTTACGCTTTTTCAGCTCACAAACTTTTCGGACCAACTGGAATGGGGGTACTTTATGGAAAATCAGCTATTTTGAATGCTATGCCGCCTTATCGTGGAGGTGGGGAAATGATTAAGGAAGTGACTTTCGAGAAAACTACTTACAATGAATTACCATATAAATTTGAAGCAGGTACACCGAATATTGCGGATGTTGTAGCCGTAAAATTTGCCATAGATTATATCAATGATTTAGGAAAAGAAAACATAGCTGCTTACGAAGATGAACTGCTGAAATATGCTACCGAACAGCTTTCTGAGATTTCGGGTTTAAGAATTGTTGGACAAGCAAAAGAAAAAGTTTCGGTAGTTTCATTTGTTTTAGATGGTATACATCCGCAGGATGTAGGTGTAATTCTTGACCAGCAGGGTGTAGCTATTCGCACAGGTCACCACTGTACTCAACCTTTGATGAATCGATTAGGTCTTCCCGGAACTTCAAGAGCCTCTTTTGCTGTTTATAACACAACTGCTGAAATTGATAAATTAGTTGCGGGAATACATAAAGTAAAGAAAATGGTACTTTAAAATTGATAAAATAATGGTAACTCTCACTACAATTAAAGATTCGGTAAATTCAATGCCTGAAAACGCCACAATTGATGATGTTATTGAGCGTTTGATTTACTTGCAAAAAATTGATGAGGCTCTTGTTGATGTAGAAAAAGGTAACTTTTATACACATGAAGAAATGAAAGAATATACAAAGAAATGGTTGAAAAAGTAATTTGTTCATCAAAGGCACGAACTGATTTAGATGAAATTTATTTATCTCTCTCTGAATATTCTGAAAAATATGCAAATCAATGGGTTGAAAGACTTTTTAGTAAAATCGAACTTTTAGAAAAATTCCCTGAGATTGGGGCAATTATTCCTTAGAAAGAAATTAGTTTTATTCGAGAAACATACGTTGGAAACTTCAAGATTGCATATAGTTACCTAAATAATCAATTAACAATTTTAAGATTAGTACACAAAGGTTCTCCATTTGGCAAAATATGACAATAAACGAAATACAAGATGAAATCATTGAAGAGTTTGAACTCTTTGATGATTGGGAAGGAAAATACGAGTACATTATTGATTTAGGGAAAAAGCTACCTAAACTATCAGACGAGTTTAAAACCGAAGAAAATATTATCAAAGGTTGTCAATCAATCGTTTGGCTTCATGCCTACAAACAAGATGGTAAAATTCATTTCGAGGCTGATAGTGAGGCAATTATCGTAAAAGGTTTGGTGAGTATGCTTGTAAAAGTTATGACTAATCATACGCCCGAAGAAATCGCAAATGCTGACTTATATTTTATTGATAAAGTAGGTTTAGCAAGTCATTTAGCTCAAACTCGTTCAAATGGATTAGCTTCAATGGTGAAACAAATGAAGGCCTATGGTATTGCCTATCAAGCTAATGATTAATTCTATATAAAATAAATACAATGACAGAGCAAGAATTAAAAGATAAAGTAATTGAAGCCATCAAACAGGTTTATGACCCAGAGATTCCAGTCGATGTCTATGAGCTGGGTTTGATATATGACATAAAGATTTTTCCAGTAAATAATGTTTATGTTTTAATGACTTTGACTTCGCCATCATGCCCATCGGCAGAGTCGATTCCAGTGGAGATTGAACAAAAAATTCGAGAGATAGCAGAAGTAAGCGATGTAAGTGTTGAATTGACTTTCGACCCGCCTTATGCAACCGATATGATGTCGGAAGTAGCAAAACTCGAACTTGGATTTATGTAAACAATGCAATAATCGCTTTAATCCTAAAAATGGATAAAGGATTTATATTAAAAAATGTTGAGTTTGCCCTACAACATTTTAAACTAACAAAATAAAGCTCCCCTTTAGGGGCGGGGGGGCGGTTTAGCTTATGTATCCTCCTCATTTAGTTGCACCAATGAAAGCCGATTTAGTAAATGCAGGCTTTCAAGAATTACTTTCTGCGTCAGACGTAGATAATTTTATTGCCAATCAAAAAGGTACTTCGTTGGTTGTTATCAACTCAGTATGTGGTTGTGCTGCTGGTACTTGCCGCCCAGGTGTGAAGCTTGCTTTGCAACGTTCGGAAGCAAAACCAGATTCACTTGTAACAGTATTTGCTGGTGTTGATACCGATGCAGTTCAACAAATGCGTACTTATATTCCTTTTCCTCCATCATCGCCAGCAATTGCGATTTTTAAGGATGGAGAAGTAGCTCACTTTATCGAGAGACACCATATCGAAGGACGTTCAGCTGAGATGATTGCAATGCACTTATCGGCGGCATTAGAAGAAATCGTAGGTGAAGAAGCTTAATTAGTTCTGAGCTTAGAGTTCTGAGTTTAGAGTTTGTAGTCTCTACAAGAACAACTCAGAATTCAGAACTCTAAACTCAGAATTCTTAAAAGTTTGGTTTCAATAAATATTTACCGTAGAATTCGTCAATTACTTTTACTGCATCTTCGGCTGTATCAACCAGCTTAATCAAATTCATATCTTCTGGATTGATGTTTTTCTCTCTTTCACACATAGTTTGGTTTAACCAATCAAGTAATCCTTTCCAGTATTCGCTACCTACCATTACGATTGGGAAACGAGCAATTTTTTTAGTCTGAATCAATGTCAAGGCTTCAAATAATTCATCCAACGTACCGAAACCACCAGGCATCACAATAAAACCTTGTGAGTATTTCATAAAACATACTTTTCTTGCAAAAAAGTAGTCGAAATTGATACTTTTATCGGGGTCAACGAATCGATTTGGTACTTGTTCAAAAGGTAATTTGATATTTAAACCTACTGATTTTCCACCATTCTCGGCAGCTCCTTTATTTCCTGCTTCCATTACACCTGGACCACCGCCAGTGATTACACCGTAGCCTCTTGAGACTAATTTCGCTGCAATTTCTTCCGATAGTAAATAGTATTTGTGTTCGGGCTTGGTGCGTGCCGAGCCATAAATAGTTACACATGGGCCGATTTTAGCCAAACGGTCGAAACCATCAACAAATTCAGCAACGGTTTTTAATATCTGCCATGAATCTTGGCTTTGGATTTCATTCCATCCTTTTTCTACAAATGCCTCACGAATTAATTCTTCTTCATTTAATATTATTTCTTTTTCTGCCATAAAAATTTTTGTTTGTCGTACGAAATAGTTTTTGAAGGTAACTTTAATATTTAGTCGAATAAAACAATTCTTCTACAATTTTTCAAAAGAATTGGATAATGAAAACGTATATTTGCACAAAAAAGTTTAGAATATTTTAAAATGAATTTTTCTTGGCTAATTCATCCCCAAAAAGAAAAATTCTGATAATATTTTTTCAATCAAGAGTAGGGGAATATAATACTATGAAAGTAGCAATTGCAGGCGACCACGCTGGTTTTGAGTACAAAAAAGTCATCCTTCGTTGGCTTCAAGAACAAAATTATGAAACGGCTGATTATGGCCCATATACTCCCGAAGCAGTCGATTATCCTGATACAGCACACCAATTGGCAAGTTCGGTTGAGAGCGGTCAGTATGAATTTGGAGTTTTGATTTGTGGAAGTGGAAATGGCGTTTGCATGACGGCCAATCATCACCAAGGAATCAGAGCAGGTTTGGTTTGGAATTTGGAAGTTGCCGAATTGATTCGCCAACATAACAATGCCAATGTAATTTGTTTACCGGCTCGTTTTATTGATGTTGAATTAGCTCTGGAATGTGTGAAGACATTTTTGAAAACAGAATTTGAAGGTGGTCGTCACGCCCGTCGAGCAGATAAAATTTCTTGCTAAAAAATAAAAGAGGCTATGAATCAAAACTCATAGCCTCTTTTGTTAAAACTTTCTTTGATAGATTCCGTTAATCTTAGTTGCCTGATAGTCAGATGATAATGCAGGAATTCTCTTAAATATTTTTGGTATAACGTTTTGTTTATCAATAATAATTGTCGGCGGGTCTTTCTTGAAATTATCAAAGATATTGATGATACTTTCGTAGTTATCTGGGTTTTCTAAATCAATTTTTGAAAGATCCCAATTAAGATAACAAGTTGCTGATTCTCCGTACGAATATTCGTCAATTCTTTCGCCAATTACCAACATTTTTTGCCCTTTCATCCTTTCTGGAATCTCTTTTGGTTTTACCCTCATATCGGCGAGTTGCTCAAATCCTTTGCCAAAAAATGGTGTAACTCCTTGATATTGAACGAATACGATGAAAAGAAAAAGAATCGTAAAAAGTAATTCTGGCAAAAATGCTCCTTTTAAATGGAAGAAAAAACCAGTGATAAAATAAGCAAAAAACGGCACAAAAATGATGAATTGCATTGGTGCAACATTGGGCGAAAGAAACAAGGCTAATAATGAAGCGATTCCCCAAATGAGCATAATTTGCTGTGTACGTTGCTGATAGCTGTTATATCTACTAACTTGTGTTTGGCGAAGAAAACCAAAAACTGCCAGTGCCGAAGGAACTGTAATAGCAATAAAAGCACTTTTGAAATCTTCTAAGCTATATTGTTTGATTTTAAAAATACCATTGAACCAATTGTATTTGAATTCATCGAGAGAATCATAAAAATAAAAATAAAGTCCTGCCAAGAATAAAGGTAAACCAAAGCCTAAAATTGCCAAAAAGTGTTGTCGAATATTGGCATTCGTAAAGAATACAAGGCTGGCGATGCTCCAAAAAATGAAAACCATCGTTGGCTGATGAAACAACGAAGCCATTCCGATATATAATCCAACTTCAAAAACTTCATCCGAAACCCCTTCTCGGCGTTCCATTTGTTTGACGAGTTTATTGAATGCAAAAAGCAAAAACGTTGTTGAGAGTAATATCGGAGAAAGTTTACTCATATCGAAAGAAAGACTCATTAAAAGCACATAAATGAGGCCTGGAGCATAGTTTTTTTCGAGATAAGTTTGGCGAGTATTACAAACAAAAGTAAAATATAGTGCCTGAAAATAAGTTATAAGTATAGCAATAAACTCATAAACAAACTGCGACCGCCCAAACGATACATCAATTGCCCAATAGACGAAGGATGCCAAAGGGCCTACGTTTGTCCAAACTTCTTTGTATAAAAATTGTCCATCATGGATTTTTTCACCGACCAACATCCATTCAAGTTCGGGTAGGAGCATCGGTAATTTCTGCCCAAGAAAAGGCAATTTGATTATCACGACCAGCAAAAGCAGTGAAAAAATATGAAACAGTGAGTTTAACCTAAAAAATGTTAACAAGGCCTTGAAAGATTAGTTTACAACACAAAGTTATGAAAAAACTAACGGATGTGAGAAACTTTACTTTATTTAACCCGAAAATTTGCGGATATTTGCATAAAATTAATGATTGAATGCCTCAATGATTGAATGATCGAATGAATTTCTCAAAGTTGGTTCATATATTCACTCATTCTAACATTCGCTCATTCAAAATTAGAAAATGATGGAATCGAAAAGACAAAGACAGGTAGCAAAACAGATACAAAAAGATTTAGGCGAGATTTTTCAAAAAGACTTGAAACAGTTATTTAATGGTGCTTTCGTGACGATTACGGATGTAAAAACAACACCAGATTTAGCCATTGCAAGAGTTTATTTGAGTTTTTTATTGGCAAAAGATAGAGAAGGTGTCTTACAAATCGTCAGAGAAAACACTAAAGTTATCCGAAACTTATTGGGTGAACGAGTACGACATCAACTAAGAATTGTGCCAAATTTGCAATTTTTTATTGATGATACGGCCGAGTATGCCCAGAAAATGGATGCTCTTTTTGCAGGAATTGTAATTCCACCAGCACCAGTTGAAGGTGAAGAATAAAATAAACATCCACTAATTGATTTAGCTTGTGAATCTTTCGTTTCTAATCGCCAAAAGATATTTTTTTTCAAAGAAGAAAAAGAGTTTCATCAATTTCATTTCTATTATTTCGATGCTCGGAATTGGCATCGGAACAATGGCTTTGGTGATTGTTTTGTCGGTTTTTAATGGCTTAGAAGATTTAAATCGGAAAATTTTTAAGTCTTTCGATGCCGATATTAAGATTTCTCCCAAAAACGGGAAAAGTTTCTTGATTGATAAAGAAAAGCTTACCAAGATAAAAGCCATCAAAGATGTATGGTACGTAACCGAGGTTATTCAAGATAATGCTTTGGTAAAGTACGAAAACTCACAAATGGTTGTTACGCTTAAAGGTGTTGATGAAACTTTTCAGGCGTTTAGTCCATTGAAAAAGTCATTGGTCGAGGGAAATTTTGTGTTGACAAGAGACAGTGTCGATTATGCTTTTATTGGTGGAAATGTTTATGCTGCTTTGAATATTTCGTTGCAAAATATCATCGAACCGATTGAAATTTGGTATCCTCGAAATCGAAATTCGTATTCGTTGAATCCTGATGATAATATTAATCGTGAAATCCTAAATATTTCGGGTGTTTATTCTTTGGAACAATTGCATGATGATTATGTATATGTCCCACTTGAGATAGCTAAACAATTGACCGAATATGGCGATAAACGAAGTGCCATTGAAATTCAGGTAAAGCCCAATGCCAATATCGCTCAAATTCAAGCTTCAGTAAAAAGTATTTTAGACGAAAATTTCTTGGTACAAAATCAAGACGAGCAAAATGCTTCACTGTTTAGAGCAATCAAAATCGAAAAACTATTTATTTTCATTGCTTTGATTTTTATCATAGGTATTGCTTCATTCAATATTTTCTTTTCGCTGACGATGCTCGTCATTGACAAACAACAAGATTTGAAAACGCTTTTTGCAATGGGAGCGGACGAAGGTTTAGTAAAACGTATTTTTTACTCTGAAGGAGCGTTAGTGTCGTTTATCGGAGCAATTGTTGGACTTGTATTGGGCGGAATAATTTGTTTCCTTCAAGAGCGTTACGGAATCATAAAAATGGGTATGGAAAGCTCAATTATTGATGCTTATCCAGTAAAAATGCAATTAAGTGATTTTGTGTTGACAGCCGTTTCAATTATTATAATTACACTCTTGGCTTCGTATTTGCCCGCAAAGCGAGCTGCTAATAACTAATACCAACGTCGGCAAGGCTTTAAGCCTTGCCGACGTTAAAATCTTATAAAGTTAGCTTTCTATTGAGAATAATTCGCCAAAACCGAATTTTTGAACAACCCAAAATGAAGAAATTTATTACAACTGCTGTTTTCTTATTGACTTTTTTCCAAGTTATTGCACAACAAAATCCACTTTTGGATGCCTCTAATCGCTGGATTTTGGTCAACAATAAGATTGAAAAAAATGAAGTTTTTTTGACTTCTTACAAAAAAGCAAAGGTAAAGTTGAATACGTTGGTTTTGTCATTTGCTGAGAATGGGAAAATCGTTTATGATTATGAAACCAATTCAAAATATGCAGAAAATCCGAATATAAAATATCTTGACATCAATACCAAAGAGAGTTCATGGGCGTATGATACGTTGACAAAAACACTTACTTTGACGATTCAAGCTGGTTATATTACAATTGATGATTTTAAGTTTCAACGAGAATATAAGATAGATGAAGTAAATGATGGTTATATTTTGATGAAAACCAAGCAGGTTTTTTATGAAGATTTAAGAAAAAAGCCAGTTGTTATAAATCAAGTCAAGAAAACAATACCTTCGCCGATTGCAGCAACTCCGAAAGTTGTAACTGAAAATAAAGTTATAAATGAAGCTCCGAAAGTTGTGGCTGATACTATAAAACATCTTGTAACTTCAAATGTAACTGAGGTTTTAAAAGTAGATTCTTTTGTGAAAAATACCTCAACAACTGATGCCAAGATAATTGCAAGTATTGAGAAAGAAAAAGTTTCAGTAGTAGTCGAACCAGCGGTAATTGCACCTGTAAAAGTCAATTATTTAGAGTTACACAAGGCTTTGTTCGACAAAACAAAACGTTGGATTTTGGTCAGAAATAAAATCGAAAGGGGAGATATTTATCTTACGCCTTACCACGAATCGAAGTTGACTATCAACAACTTAGTGCTGAATTTATCAGAAAGTGGAACAATCGAATATGATTATGAAAGCGACCCTAAAGTGAAATTCTGTGCAGGAGTAGATTTTTTGGATATTGATACCGACGAAACTTCATGGGTTTTTGATGCTGATAATAATATTTTTACACTCACGCTAAAAGGTGGTTATGCAAGTTTAGATGATTTTAAATTTAAACGAGACTATACCGTAGAGGCATTTGATGATGGTTTTGCCTTACGAAGAGTGAAAGAACATTATTTTAACGATTTTCGTAAGCCAATAAAAACAACAGGTAATTATCAAAAAAGACGAAAGTAATTTTTTAAGCCATACTTTATTCAATGAAATTTCTTCAATCGACGATACTTTTCTTTTTCACACTTTGTGTTTTTGCTCAAGAAAATAATGCCATAGTTCCTGCTCAAGGCCCTTATAATGCTTCACGAACAATCGAACATGATTTGATTCACACAAAACTCGAAATCAAACCAGACTGGAAAAAGCAATATCTTTATGGCAAAGCAACTTTGACTTTTAAACCGCATTTTTATCCTCAAAAATCAATCACTCTCGATGCGAAAAGTTTTGATATTCAAGAAGTTACATTGAAAGGAAAGACTTTGAAGTATGACTACGATAAAAGTATTTTGAAAATAGATTTAGGGCAGACCTTCACTCGAAAAGACACAGTAAATATTCAAATCACTTACACAGCAAAGCCAAACGAACGCATACTTGGCGGAAGCGATGCCATTTCGGGCGATAAAGGTTTGTATTTTATCAATCCATTGGGAACTGAGACAGATAAGCCTCAACAGATTTGGACACAAGGTGAAACCGAAGCAAATTCTTGCTGGTTTCCAACGATTGACTCACCCAATCAGAAAATGACCCAAGAGATTTTTTTGACCGTTGATGCCAAATTTATTACGCTTTCCAACGGTAAACTTATTTCTTCTAAACAAAACTCAGACGGTACTCGCACCGATTATTGGAAACAAACAAAACCCGCAGCACCGTATTTAGCGATGATTGCGGTTGGAGACTTTAAAAAAGTAGTTGACCCGAATTTTAAAGATTTTGAGGTGAGCTATTATATTGAGCCTAAATTTGAGAAATACGCATTCAATATTTATGGTCGTACGCCCGAAATGATTCGTTATTTCGAGAAAATTTTAGGGGTAAAATATCAGTGGGAAAAATATGCTCAAATTGCCGTTCGTGACTATGTATCGGGAGCAATGGAAAACACTACAGCAACCGTTCATGGCGATTATATCCAAAAAGATAATCATCAATTAGTGGATGATAATGACGATGGCGTAATTGCACACGAGCTTTTTCATCATTGGTTTGGCGATTTAGTAACCTGCGAATCTTGGTCGAATTTACCTTTGAATGAAGCATTTGCCAATTATTCGGAATACCTGTGGGCAAATCATAAATATGGGAAAGATGAAGCTGATTTGGTTTCGTATATTGCCTTGAATCAATATTTCGATGAAGCCAAAGAAAAGCAAGAACCATTAATCAGATTTAGGTATCTTGATAAAGAAGATATGTTCGATTCGCACTCTTATGCCAAAGGTGGTCGGATTTTACATTTACTCAGAAATACAGTAGGAGATGAAGCATTTTTTGAAGCACTCAAACAGTATCTTACTCAAAATGCCTATAAAACTGCCGAAATTGAAGATTTAAGATTGGTTTTTGAGCGTGTTACTGGACAAGATTTACACTGGTTTTTCGACCAATGGTTCATGAAACCTGGGCATCCTGTGTTGGAAGTTTCACATGATTTTGCAGATGGAAAACTGAAATTGAATGTCAAACAAACGCAAGACACACTTTACTCATCTGTTTATCGTTTGCCGCTGAAAGTATTGGTAAAGTCTGATAATGAGCAAACTACGTACGAAATAGTTGTAGATAAAAAACAACAATCTTTTGAATTTGCTGCTAAATCAGCCCCAAAAATGGTTTTACTTGACCCCGAAAATGTTTTGGTTGGTAAAATTGAACATCAGAAATCTCAAGATGAACTTATCTATCAATTTTATAATGCCGAAAATATCGCTACAAGATTGAATGTCTTAGAAACGCTTACCTTTATTCCAGAAGATGATACAACTTTTCATTATCCGCCAGCCGAAAAGAAAATCAGACAGCTTTTGATAGATGCCACAAAAGATAAATTCTGGCGAGTAAGGCAATTTGCAGTTCAAAAGTTTTTCGATTATGATGGTGAAGATTTTTTAGCCGTTGAAAAAGCATTGCAATATAGAGTTCTTCACGATGAACGTTCGTATGTGCGTGCCGATGCTATTTTGGCGATGAAAGGTTTTCAAAATTCTCAAAATGATAAACTTTTCCGTGATGCACTGGCTGACTCATCTTATACAGTTCAAGCTGCTGCAATCGAGGCACTTTTGGCAAGTAAACCTTCGGATGCGATTGAGATAGTTTTGAAATTCGATACTTCAACTAATCCGAGTATTTTTGCGGCAGTTGCCAATTATTTTGCAGAGGAAGCCTCTCCACTTCGTTACGATTGGTTTCAGAATCATCTAAACCAAATGAAAGGCAACGATTTATACCAAGTTTTAGGTATATTTGGTACTTACTTAGTGAAATCAACGACCGAAATACAGTTGAAAAGTTTGCCGTTGCTTACACAAATTGCAAAAAATGATACACAATGGTATGTCAGATTTGCGGGTATGCAAACACTAAGTCTGATTAACGATAATAAAGAAGTAAAGGCTTTGATGAAGGCAATTATTGAAGAGGAAAAAGACGAGCGTTTACAAAAAATATATAAGCAGTTTCGTGATATTTAGAAGTCCACTATCAATGCTCCCTATTGATCGGGGGGGATATTACAATCTTAATTGAGCCAACAACGCTGCATAATTATTTGGGATGGATTGGTTGTTCCGTGTTGCTTTGATAAAGACGTTGAATATCTAATTAACAAGTAAAATTTAAACAACAAATATTTTCTAATTTTTAACCCTAAAATTGAGCGAATCTTGCTCAAAGCTCTAACAAAACTAAAACTATGACTCTAACAACCAGAATTAAATTAATGGTGATGATGTTTCTCATGTTTTCTACATGGGGAGCTTGGTACGGACAAATGGGCAAGTACCTTTTCACAACACTTCACGCAACAGGCGACCAAATCGGTAGTGCTTATGCCACATTTTCAATAGCTTCGATTGTAGCACCATTTTTTATGGGAATGGTAGCCGACCGTTTTTTTTCAGCACAAAAAGTAATGGGCGTTTTGAATCTTTTAGGTGCAGTTATTTTGTATTTCTTGATTCAAAACCAAGACCCTGATACATTTTTCTGGTATATTTTAGCTTATACACTCACATTTGCTCCAAACTTGGCTTTATCAAGTTCGATAGCTATGAATCAGATGGAAAACCCAGAAAAAGAATTTCCTTCTATCCGTGTTATGGGTACAATTGCTTGGATTGTAATTACAAATATTATAGGTTTTTATGGTGTAGGCGATAAAGTTACAATTTTCCAAATAGCTATGTTTACATCAGTTGCTTGGGCTATTTTTGCGTTTACATTGCCGAATACACCACCAAAGGCCACAAAAGCTACTTCATTCGGTCAGATTCTTGGAACTGATGCTTTTGTACTTTTCAAAGACCGTTCGTTTTTGGTTTTCTTTATTTGTTCAATTTTGGTTTGTATTCCGTTGTCGTTTTATTACGCCCACGCAAATTTATCATTGACAGAATCTAACATGACAAATGTTGAAAATAAAATGTCTTTAGGTCAAGTTTCGGAGGTGCTATTTATGCTTTTGATTCCTTTTGCATTGAGTAAATTTGGCATTAAGAAGATGTTAATCGTTGGTTTAGTTGCTTGGATAATCAGATTTGTTTGTTTTGGTTACGGCGATGGCATTTCATCAGAATGGATGCTTTATTTAGCAATTATACTACACGGTGTTTGCTATGATTTCTTTTTTGTAACAGGACAAATTTACACTGATAATAAAGCGGGCGAGAAAATCAAAAACTCTGCTCAAGGCTTAATTACATTGGCAACTTACGGAATCGGAATGGGAATTGGCTCAATTCTTTCTGGAAAAGTTTTAGATAAATATACAACCAAAGTAGGTGAAGTAAGTACCCACGATTGGACAGCCGTTTGGATGGTTCCTGCTGCAATATCGGCCGTTGTTTTATTAATTTTTATTGTAGTTTTCAAAGATAACACAAGAGCAAAAGCATAGTTTTTGTGGAGCGATCCGAGTTGAAGGATGTTTCTGCTTCGTTCATAAATAAAAAAGACTCCATAGATATTTTATGGAGTCTTTTTTGTAAACAATCATTGTCATTAACTCTTAAATTTCAAAGATTCTATCAATTTCATGCGTGAAACAACCAAGGTCGGAATTGTAATAACTGCCAAAACCAACAAAACAGTAACTACATTAAGAATCAAAATCGTGAGCCAATCGAACGAAATAGGTACATAACTCATATAGTAACTTTCCGAATCGAGAGGAATTATTTTAAATGTTTTTTGCAAAAAACAAAACCCAATTCCAATGATATTGCCATAAATTATTCCTTTAATGATGATTGTCAGACCATTATAAATGAAGATCTTCCTGATTTTTGTATTATCTGTTCCCAATGCTTTCAGCAAACCAATCATCGGCGTGCGTTCCATCATCATCACTAAAAGCACCGAAATCATATTAAAACTGGCTACGAGTAAAATTAAGGCGATGATTACAATGATATTCCTATCCATCAAGCCCAGCCAGTCGAAAATTGCAGGAAACATTTCTGTAACTTTTAATAACTGCATATCTTGGTCGATTTGATCAAAAATTTGTTTTGCGACAACATCAAGTTTATCAAAATTTTTCAAGAAAACTTCATAATGCCCCACCGTTCCATTATCCCAATCGTTCATGCGTTGCACCAAGGCTAAATCACCTAAAATGAAGTTTTTATCGAATTCTTCTAAACCAGTATCATAAATTCCTACGACTTTGACTTTCCTTATTCTTGTTGGATTTTGAATAAAATAGATTCTTACTTCATCCGATAGTTTAATTTTCAACTGTTTGGCAATTTGCTTGCTGATGATTATTTCGTCGGAATAAGTAGTATCTCGGAAGTTGATGGCTCGCCCTTCAATCAAATTTTCTTTGAAATTTACCCAATCATAATCACGTCCGACACCCTTTATGACAATTCCAGCGTGTTCTTCCGAAGATTTTAATAGTCCTGCCTTATTTGCTACTGCCTGAACATGCCTGATTTCGATGTTTTTTCTGTAATTTTGATAAAATTTTGTATTTATTGTAATCGGTGTTTCTTCAAACGATTGATTCAGCGTAATTTTGCTGACTTGAATATGCGAGCTAAGGCTAAAGAGTTTTTCTCGAATAGTTTGTTTGAATCCAATCAGAATACTAAACGAAATAATCATAACTGCTAAACCAATAGCAATACTCGAAATGCCAATTTTTGTGACTGTTGAAGTAAAAGTTGTCGTATTGGTTTTCTGAATTCGTTGAGCAATAAATCGAGGTAAATTCATTATTATCTGATGCTGTTTTTTTACAAAACTATCAATTTATACTAAGATTAAAAAGATTTAAAAATCCGATAGCCCAATTTGATTTTAAAAGATATATGAATATAAAACAGTTTTTATTTAAAGCTTTACTACTTTCTATTCTCACTTTGGGAACCGTCGAAGCCGTTTTTCATTTCAATCCATACAATAAACACGATTTAGAAACTTCGTATAACGCTATTATTATAGATAAGTACAAACGATTAGAAGAAACCCCATCTCCCAAAATTGTTTTGATAGCGGGCTCAAATTTCGCTTACGGCATCAATAGTAAACTTATTGCCGATTCGCTTCAGAAACCAGTAGTCAATATGGCTATTCATTATGACTATGGTACAAAATTTATGTTCAAACAGATTTCACCTGAATTACATAAAGGTGATACCGTAATTATGGGTTTTGAATACATTATTGAAAGTGAAGGCAACAAGAGTGAACAATTGTTGATGGCAAGGTATTTTCCTAAAGCCAAAGAATGGATGGAATTTGAAGATATTTTTGAAGAAATTCGAGAAAATAGCCAATTGAGAATCAAAACTTTCAAAACTGTATTAGAAAGATTATTGAAAAATAAAACTATAACTTTCAAAGTATCAGACACAACAAGTGTATTTTTTCGTGGAGCTTCAAACGAATACGGTGATTTAGTAAGTCATTTCAATAATCCACGTATGAAAGTTATTCCAAGAGCAATTTTGAGCGATAAAGTAAGTTTGAAAGATGCCATTGCTGATATGAATGCATTCCAGCAGGAGATGCAAAAAAGGGGCGTAAAAGTCTTTTTTGTTTATCCAACTTATTCAAAAGCCAACTATGACCTTGATAAGCCAATCATTGATAAGTTTCAGAAAGAGTATCAGAAATATGCTCAGTTTCCGATTTTGGGCAAACCTACTGATTTTGTGTTTGCTGATTCATTATATCACGATATGGCGTATCACTTGACTCAAAAAGGTGGCGAAATTCGTACTCAAAAAATTATTCAGTTAGTAAGAAAAACAGGTTTGTAACTTGTCACTAAACGTATTCGACAGGTTTTAAACTTGTCCTACAAAAATTAATTTATGCTTTTCAATTCAATAGAGTTTTTGTTGTTTTTTCCAATCGTTACGATTATCTATTTTTTGCTTGGCCATAAAGATAGATGGTGGTGGCTTTTGGCTGCAAGTTGTGTGTTTTATATGGTCTTCAAACCCGAATATTTATTGATTTTGGGTTTCACGATTGTCATTGATTATTTTGCTGGAATTTGGATAGAAAATGCCGTTGGGAAGCAACGGAAATGGTTTTTAATCATAAGTTTGGTCGCAAATATTGGTGTTTTAGCTTTTTTTAAATATACGAATTTTGCCATTTTTGCCTTAGCTCAAGCCAATATAGCTCATTTCAAGTTATTAGATTTTATTCTGCCGATTGGCTTATCGTTTCATACATTTCAAGCGATGAGTTATACTATTGAAGTGTATCGTGGGAATCAGAAATCCGAAAGACATTTTGGTTTGTATGCCCTATATGTCATGTTTTACCCGCAACTTGTGGCAGGCCCAATCGAACGCCCACAAAATGTTTTATATCAGTTCTATGAAAAGAAAAGTTTTGATTATCAGCGAGTTACGAGTGGTTTAAAACTGATGGCATGGGGGCTTTTCAAGAAAGTTGTAATTGCTGACCGATTGGCTTTATTTGCTGATAAAGTTTATAATAGCCCAATGGAATATGAGGGAATTCCGATAATTGTAGCGACAATTTTCTTTACTTTTCAGATTTATTGCGATTTTTCTGGTTACTCTGATATTGCACTTGGTACAGCCGAAGTGATGGGTTTTAAATTAATGAAAAATTTCGACAGACCCTATTTCTCGAAAAGTATTTCTGAATTTTGGCGTCGTTGGCATATTTCGCTTTCTACGTGGTTTAGAGATTATTTATATATTCCGTTGGGTGGAAATAGGGTAGGGAAAACTCGACAATATTTCAATCAATTTGTTGTTTTTGCGGTCAGCGGATTGTGGCACGGAGCCAACTGGAATTTTATCATTTGGGGAGCTTTGCACGGTTTTTATTTGGTATTTGCTCGAATTACTCAAAAGCAACGAACGGCTTTTAATAAAATTACAGGCCTTGAAAAAGCTCCATTTTTGCTTAAAACTTTACAGGCTTTCATTACGTTTTGTTTGGTCGCTTTTGCTTGGATATTTTTTAGAGGAAATTACCTCGAACAAAGTCAATTATTTCATTTAGTGACACATTTGTTTTCAAATTTTCCAAATTTAAAGGAGTTTTTGACTTTCAATTATATTTCACAAAATGTATTTCTGAACTTTACTATTGTTGAATTTTTGATTGCCATAGGATTGATTATTTTCATGGAAATCATACATTATATTCAACGAGATAAAAGTATTCGACAGATTGTTTCAACGTACCCGACAGCTGTGCGTTGGACACTTTATTACCTTTTTGTAATGGCATTTCTGATTTTAGGTATTTTCGACCAACCAGCTCAGTTTATTTATTTTCAGTTTTAAGTGAAGTAGAAATTATTTCTAAAGATTAAAACTTGGTGTTTTATTTTTAATGCATTGATAATCAGTTACTTATTTTAATCGTTGACTGCTAATTCTTTACTGTTGACTACAACTTATTTGCACTCAATGTCATTTTCTTCTAACTTTGTATTTTAGAAATGTTACCATGACCGAACAAATCCTTATTCTTGATTTTGGCTCTCAGTTTACGCAACTGATAGCACGCCGAGTACGAGAACTAAATGTGTATTGCGAAATACACCCTTTCAATAAAATTCCGCCGATTACTGCCGATATTAAAGGCATAATTCTTTCAGGAAGCCCATGCTCAGTAAGAGATGAAGATGCACCAATTGTTGATTGGCAAGAATTTGCCAAGACAGTTCCTGTGCTTGGAGTTTGTTACGGTGCTCAAATGATGGCTCAAACTGGTGGCGGTGAAGTTGCACCATCTTCAATTCGAGAGTACGGTCGCACGATACTCAACAAAGTTGATAATCGTTATGCACTTTTCAAAGATGTTGCTGATGATACACAAGTTTGGATGTCACACAGTGATACTATTGCCGCTCCACCAGCCAATGCTGATATTATTGCTTCGACCGATACTGTAAAAGTGGCTGCTTTCAAAATCAAAGAAAAACCAGTTTATGGGATTCAGTTTCACCCGGAAGTGACACATACAGTTTTGGGAAAAACAATTATCAAAAACTTTGTAGTTGATATTTGTGAGTGTTCGCAAAGCTGGACTCCTGATTCATTTGCTGAGGTAACAATTCAGGAATTGAAAGAAAAATTGGGTGACGATAAAGTAATTATGGGTTTATCGGGTGGCGTAGATTCTTCAGTAGCTGCTACTTTGATTCATCATGCTATCGGAAAGAATCTTTATTGCATTTTTGTTGATAATGGTCTGCTTCGTAAAGGAGAATTTGAAGAAGTTTTAGAATCTTATAAAGGCCTTGGCCTTAATGTGATAGGTGTTGATGCCAAAGAACAATTTTATACAGCATTGAAAGGTTTAACAGACCCCGAAGCAAAGCGTAAAGCTATTGGTAAGACATTTATTGATGTTTTCGATGCAGAATCTCATAAAGTAGAAGGTGCAAAATGGCTTGGGCAAGGTACAATCTACCCCGATGTTATTGAGTCTGTTTCTGTAAAAGGTCCTTCTGTAACTATCAAATCACATCATAATGTTGGTGGTTTGCCCGACTTTATGAAATTGCAGGTTGTTGAGCCACTTCGTTTATTATTTAAGGACGGTGTTCGTGAAGTAGGTAAGGCTCTTAATATTCCACAAAATATTTTGGGACGTCATCCTTTCCCTGGACCAGGTTTAGGTATCAGAATTTTAGGTGATGTAACGCCAGAAAAAGTGCAAATCTTACAAGAAGTTGATGCGATTTTTATTAATGGCTTGAAAAATAGCGGTTTATACGATAAAGTTTGGCAAGCAGGAACAATGCTTTTACCAGTACAAAGTGTTGGTGTGATGGGCGACGAACGTACTTACGAAAGAGTTGTTGCCTTACGTGCCGTTACAAGTATTGATGGTATGACTGCCGACTGGGCTCACTTACCTTATGAGTTTTTGGCCGATGTTTCAAACGAAATAATCAATAAGGTAAAAGGTGTGAATCGAGTAGTGTACGATATCAGTTCTAAGCCACCAGCAACAATTGAGTGGGAATAAGAATATGAAAGTTTATAGATAGAGGCGTTTAAGATTTACAATTTAGGTTTTTGAAGGTAGAATTTTAAGAACAAATTGATATTAATTATTATTCATCTATCATAAAGTTATTCTAAACGATAAAGAAAAGCCCAGTTTTGAACTTCAAAACTGGGCTTTTCTTTATCGTCTTATATTTTGATTAATTGCTAACCTCACTGAGTCTTAATTTTTCTTTTGGTTGTGTTGTAGTTGCTACTTTATCATTTACTGAAAGTTCTTCTTTTTTCAATTTCAAACGTCTGATTTCTAAAAGATTACCTGTGACAAAATAACAAATAAGTAGAAATAATATAAAGAAACAGAGTTCGGTATTACTAAAATAACTTCTTGCAAAATAAGTGACAACTGTGAAGAAAATAGTCGTTGAATACAATGCAAATGAAGCTTGCATGTGTGAAAGATTGTTGTCAATCAGCAAATGGTGCATGTGTAATCTATCTGCTTTAAAAGGAGATTTACCACGTAGGATTCTGATTGAAAAAACTCTGATTGTATCAAAAATTGGAATAATTAGAATAACGATAGCAATAATGGGGGCACTTACAAACGAAATATCAGCTTCCCAAGCGTGCATTACATTGAGGTGAATAAATTTCACGGCCAAAACTGTAATAATGTAGCCAATGATAAGTGAGCCAGTGTCGCCCATAAATATTTTCTGGCTTTGTGAGAAGTTGAATCGGAGGAAACCAACTAAAGAACCCGCCAAACACAAAGCCAAACAGGCCAATGAATAATGATGATTTACTAAAAACCAGAGCCCAAATCCACTACTGGCAATCATGGCTATTCCTCCAGCTAACCCATCAATCCCATCTATCAAATTAAAGGCGTTTATCATTGCCACAAATATGAAGATGGTGAGCAATATACTTATAATATAAGGTATATGGCCGATGCCAAAAATGCCAAATAAATCAGAAATACGAAGGTCACTTCCAATTACTACTATTGCAGAAGCTAATACCTGTACAATCATTTTTTTTGTAGGAGAGAGTGCATAAAGGTCATCTTTCACACCTAAAAAAAACAATATTACAGTACCGGCAAAGACTTTGTGAATGAGAATGCCCTCATCACCAAAATTCCATATCATGTAACCGATTAAGACTCCTGCAAAGATCGCAACACCACCAAAAGTTGGTGTTGGCGTTTTGTGAGAACTACGTTTTACCGGATTATCCATTAATCCACGGAGTCCACTTATGTTGATAATAACAGGAATAGAACGCAGGTTGATGACCATTGCGATTATGGCTGAGATTAAGATTTGTATTTGCTTATCAGGGATAAGTGATTCGAATGTTGGAAACATCAGAACTATGTTTAATTTTATCTTTACTTGTTAGTAATTAATGTACAAAATAAATACTTTTTTCAATGGGAAAAGTAAAAAAGATAAATCTTTTTGTAGATTTATTTATCTAATGGCGATTTATCGTTGTCTGACAAGTTGAGCAGGATTACCTTGATAAATTCCATAGGAGGTTAAAGATTTGGTTGCAACCGAATTAACCGATAATACAGCGTGTGAATGGCAGGTTACACCTCCACAAACTACTGACTTAGCTCCAATCCAAACTCCATCTTCAATGATAATATCTTTTATAATTAAGTCAAAAGTCTCTTTTCGATAATCATGATTTCCAGACAACAACATTGAGCCTTGCGATAAACAAGAATTATTGCCAATTTTTATTTTTCCTAAATTATCAATCCAGAGAGCTTCACCGAGCCAAACATTATCACCAATCTCCAGATTCCACGGAGCTTTAATATTGATATTTGGTTTCATTGTTACATTTTTTCCAATTTTTGCCCCGAAAAGTTTTAAAATTGTAATTTTAATCGATGTTGGAATTATTAAATAAGAATTGATAAAAATCGCATTTGTGATATACCAAATGACTGAAACAAAGAAATTTCTTGTTAGATCAGATTGTTTATACCAATCATTATTATACTTTGATAAATCTGTTTTCTGCATTTATGACTTGAATTCTTTTGTTAGGTTACAAATATTGTGCTGATTTTTATGATTTATTTTTTTGAAGTTTTGCAATCAAAAGCCCGCTTTTGGTACGACCTTCTTCCAAACGGTCTGAAAGGTAGGTTTTCGTGGCTTCAAAGTGTTTTCGGTAGCTTTCTTTATCACCCATCTCGACAATATTTGCCCATTCGTGTACGGCCGTATGAAACGCCAAGTCTTCGCCACGAATACTTTTATCAAAAAGTGCAGCTTTGATGGTTTCTTCAAGTAAATTTTCATTCAAAAACAAATATTCAGCCATGCCAACTCTTAATTTAAAGGGCGGCGTTTGACAAATCAGACTTTTATAAGGATTTGTACCAAGTTTGTGCCAAGTATCTACCATTGCCAACAAACTTAGGTGTGAATTGGGTTTATGTTCAAAATCTTGATTCAAACTAAATTCGCTCATAATTTTATCATCAAGCATCAAAGAACTTCCTTTATCTTTAAAAACACTATCACGAGCAGCATAGATTCTTTTCCTAAATTTCTTTTCGTTTTCTTCAATCATTAATTCAAATAGCTCACTTTCTGCTCTGGCATAGCTTCTCACATCACGCTTGGCATAAGGGTTTTGGAGAGCCAAACCCGAATAAACGTGAAATTTGTAACTATAAATTCTTAGAGTCATTAAGAGTTTTACATTATCGAGGCCGTTTGGATGTAATGTATTTTCCCATGGATACACTTTGCGGTGCATGAAAGCCGTTCCAATACTTTCAAAGCCAATGTGCGTAACAGCCTGAATATCAGCCATCATTCGGTCGTGGGCATGAAAGTCTTCGAGTTGATGAATGGTTGAACCAATCGCACTCAGTATGATTTCGGCTTGCTCAAAAGCAGATTGGCTTGCCCGATGATTCACCACAACTAATGTCTGCCCAACTGGGCTCACTGCTGGGCCATAAAGAGCATGACAGGTGATGATTTGTGCATCTTTAGGTAAATGTTTTTCAAATGCGGCAATTTCGGGCGTTTTTACGGATGTTTGACCTGCCACAATTGCTCCGTATTTAGTTGATGGACCACATTGAGCTACTACATTTTCTATATTCTCAGCTTCGACAGAATAAAGGATAAAATCGCACAGACGAGAAATGGCGATGCCATCTTGAAGTACATTAATGCCAAAGTCACTTAGCTCTTTTTCTAATACTTCACGGTTTTTGGGAAGGTCACAACCATAAACTTCATAGCCAGCTTTTGCCCAAATTCGAGCAAACATCTTGCCCATATCCCCTAAACCGATAATACCTATCTTCATACTTATTGAGTGAATGAGCGTATGAGTGAACTTGTAAATTTTTCAAAGCAAAATTCGAAAAAAAACATATTTCCAATCATTTTCTCACTACATAAAACTATTTTTGTGTTTGAATTCTAATACAAAATAACAAAAAATCACTCATTCGCTCATTCACTCATTCAAAATTATTTTATGCGAACCATTTTATTATTGATAATTTCAAACACATTTATGACTTTTGCTTGGTATGGACACTTGAAAAGACCAGACTTGCCAATTTGGAAAGCTATTTTGATAAGCTGGGGCATTGCGTTTTTTGAATATGTTTTCATGGTACCTGCCAATCGGCTCGGTTATGGGCAATTTAATGCTTTTCAACTCAAAACCATTCAGGAAGCAATTACTCTTGTAGTGTTTGTTATTTTTGCTGTTTTATATCTAAAAGAACCTTTGAAATGGAATTATTTAGTAGGTTTTGGTTTAATTTTTTTGGCAGTTTGGGTAGTTTTCAAGAAATAAAATTTCACAAAAAAAAGGATTACATTGCTGCAATCCTCTAAGTTTTTTAAGATTTCTTATTTTTCACTGATACCATATTTTTCAGCGTACTTTTTGTAAAGACGCTTTTGCTTGTCGTCAAGGTCTATTTTTTTACCTCTAATAAAAGCATAACTTACTTTATTCGTACGCATATCCAAAATATCACCTTCCGAAACAGCAATCGTTGCATATTTACCTACCTCCAGCGTCCCAACTTGTTTTTCGATGCCAAGAATTTTAGCGTTATTAAGCGTAATCATTTTTAAAGCATCTTCTTTGTCCATGCCAAAGGCTGCACTTGTTCCAGCCACAAAAGGTAAATTGCGAGTTTTGTAAAATTCTTCAGTGTAGAACATTCCAGTCAAGATCCCTGCTTTCATCAAGCGATTAGGCAATTTGTACGGATTCCAAACATCTTCATCAGGTGTATTAGGCAATCGGTGAGTGGGTGAAACAATCACTGGAATATTATTTGTTTTCAAGAAATCGAGAGCTAATTCCGCTTCTTCACCACCAACAATTACAATATTCTTGATCTTAAATTTCTGTGCCATTTGGCAGGCCTCAATGATTTCTTTTCCGTAGTTTGTGCGAATATAAAGTTTTTTAGAACCATCAAACAAACCTTTCATTGCTTCAAGTTTAGCATTTTTAGGGTTTGGGTTACTAATTTCGCTATATGCAAGTGCATCAGCAATAAAACTTTGAAGTTCGTTTTTTTGCTCGATATACTTTTCGTTTCTCTTAACTGCAAATTTCATTTCTTCAAAACTAAACTGACGAGCAATTAAGGCAGGATAATTTAACCACACACCATCATCTTTTTTCAGTGCAGCATCTTCCCAGTTCCATCCATCGTATTCCATCACCGATGATGTACCTGAGATAATTCCGCCTTCGGGAGTTGTTTGTCCAATCAGAACACCGTTTCCACGTACTGTTGGAATAACTTCTGAGTCGGTGTTATGTGCAATTAATGAACGAATATTTGGATTAAATTGACCAGTTTCGGCTTGGTCGAATGTTGAACGAACAGAGCCAATTTCTATCAGGCCAAGTAAAGCCGCAGGGGCAATGATACCTGGATAAACAGATTTCCCTGTGATGTTGATAACTTCAGTAGTATTCTTATCAAAACTTGTGTTAACATCGCCAATCGCAGTTATGATTCCTTTGTCAAATACAATTGTTCCATTTTGAATAATTTTCCCATCACCTACGTGAATCGTTCCACCAACTAATGCGACTGGTTTAGACTGTGCAGGAGCGGGGGCTGGATTTTGGGCAAAAACACAAAGATTTATCAATAAAAGGCTGAGAAGTGATAATTGTTTTTTCATTCGGTAGGTTTTAGTTTGATGAACAAATTTTGTGAAAAATACGGGTAATTCCAAATCTGATTTCTAAAAAATGATAGATTACTAAAACAAAATTCGATATAGATTTAGAATCAAAAAAATAATCTCTATTTTTAATTTTTTGAGTGTAAAAAAGACTAAAAATTGAAATTATGAGTAAATTATACACAAATTTGGCAAATGTCTATCATGAAATATATCAAACCCTATTTGATTACGACGAAGAGTTTAAGTTTTACGATGAGCATTTAAGAAAAAATGGCGTCGCAAAGGTTTTGGAAGTTGGTTGTGGCACTGGCAATTTGGCTAAAAGGCTTCTTGATGCAAAGTATGATTATTGGGGAATTGATTTGTTTGATGAAATGCTCGAAATTGCTAAACAAACTGCACCAAATGCGAAGTTTAGCCAAGCTGACGTGAGAAATTTTGACTTGAATAGTCAATTTGACTGTACAATAATTACTGGTCGAAGTATAAGTTATTTGATAGAGAATAACGGCTTGTTGGATGCCCTTAATTGTATTAAGCGTAGTTTAAAGGTAGGTGGAATGCTGATGTTTGATGCCATTGATGCTGAAAAAATGTTTGAAAATTTTGAAAGTGAAAAAGTTGATGAATTAGAGGTTAAATACGGAGTCAACGATTATCAAAGAAAGAGTAGAAGTAGAAAAAATCTGAGTTCTGGTTGGACTTGGGATTGGGAATCAGAATATTTTAAGAAGGATTCTAATGGTGTTTATAAGAAAATTGGAGAAGACTTTTCAACATTAAGAGCATTTTTGAAGGAAGAGTTGGCCTTGTTTTTAAAACTTCGGGGGTTTCAATTAATTGAGGTTTTACCAAAAAAATCCTACGCATGGGATGATAATTTTTTTATAGCAAGAAAGGTTTCATAAAATGAATATTAGAAGATTTGATAAAGTAAAAGATGCAGAAGCTGTCTGGGAAATTTTAGATTTGGTTATTGCTGGTGGTGATACATTGGTTTTTGCTCCAGATTCGCCAAAAGAAAAAATGCTAACTTATTGGGGTGCAGATGATAAATTTGCCTACGTCTGCGAAATTGATGACCAGATTGTTGGTACATTTTATTTAAAAGCCAATCAACCAGATTTAGGTTCGCACGTTGCTAATGCAGGGTATTTGGTTCACCCCAATCAAAGAGGGAAAGGTATTGCCGAAACAATGTGTAAATTTTCGTTACACGAAGCAAAGAATTTGGGTTTTAAAGCAATGCAATTCAATATCGTTATAAGCACAAACGAAGTAGCGGTCAGACTTTGGCTAAAATGCGGTTTTGAGATTATTGGTCGAATACCGAAAGCCTTTCAACACAAAGAATTGGGTTTGGTAGATGCCTTTGTGATGTATCAATGGCTATCATCGAATGATTAATTTTGTATGATTGAATATGGCAGTAGATACATAAAAAACTCCAAGAAGATACTCTTGGAGTTTTTTATGATTACTTTATCAGACGAATTAGAATCTGAAATTTAAATTTGCTGCGAATGTTGTACCGAGTTGGCTGAAATGTGAGCCATCATAAGTAACATTTGAATAGCGACCGTTGAATGTAATCAAATTAACATTATTGAAAACTTGTGCTGCATCTTTCAAAACTGCCTCACCAGCCGAATTCAACGCTACTAAATTCCATTTAGGCATGATGTTGAAAATATTATTGATATTCAAGCCTAAAGTTACACTTTTTCCCAATTGGAAATTTGCACCTAAGTCTGTTACAACTTTTGGTTCAAAAACAGTCTTCAAATTTGAGTTCAAACCATTTTGACGGAATGTTGTTGGGCCAAATAGAGTGTTATTTAAGTTAAAATTCATTTTGCCTACTACATAATCAACTCCTAAGATAGCTTTGTATTTAGGACGTGAAGTCAGCAATAATGCTTCCTGTGTTGCATCAATGATTGATTGTCCAGCTGACTTGATAAGAGATGGTGTCAAAGCTTCTCCAACCTTTTCATTTTTGATGGTATAGTTACCTGCCAAGTTGAAGGCTAATTTCCCTTTACCCAAAACTACATTTTTATAGTTTGCTACGAAGTCTAAACCTTGAGTCATTGTGTTCATGCCATTTACGAAGAAACTAACTGCCACAATACCGTTATCAGATAAGATTTTATTTAAAGCTGCTGCTTGAGCTCCACTTCCTGCTGCAATTTCAGAACTTAAAATTATACGGTTATCTACTTTGATACTGTAAAAATCGAGTGTTGCACTAAAATTCTTAGTAGGGTTAAGACCTAAACCAGCAGTAAAGTTTACTGAATTTTCAGCTTTCAATTTTGGTACTCCTAACAAGAATGCTTGTGGGCTGTAATTGTTTACGATACCTTTTGTCTGAATACCTTGACCAGGAACAAAACTTGCTTGGGCCAATTGTAAGTTGCTTTGGGCCATCGAAGGAGCTCTAAAACCAGTTGAAATTGACGCACGGAGTGTTACTTTATCGTCCGCAAATTTGTAGCGTGTGCTGATTTTCCAAACGAAAGCATTTCCAAAGTCGCTATACTTTTCTACACGAGCCGTTCCGTCAATCAAGAAATCTTTTGTAATATCAAAACCTAAACCAACATATCCACCGAAGTTATAGCGAGTAGAAGTTTTTGCATTTACAGCACTTGTGCCTGGGAATGAATCAGCTCCGGGAGCTGTTGCATAAGATGCAGTATCACCAGCGATGATTGTGAAAGTTTCAGCTCTAAATTCTGAACCCATAGAAAGATTAACTTTTTCGGACAATGATTTAGAAAGGTCAATGTTTCCTACATTATGGCTGAAAGCATAACCACCTGGCTTGAATTGAATCGGGCTGTTTTTGCCTAATCCACGGTTCACAGAGTTACTTACAGTATAAACTTGCTTGTTGCCACCAGTTGTAAAGCTTACATCAGATTTCCAGCCGTTTTTTTCTGAGCGAACACCTATTGTTGCATTATAGTCATTCAAATCTCCTTCAAAAGTTGGTACATATCCTAAATACGGACTTCCTGCTGGAGTCAATAAACCATAGTCAGTTGGTCGCCAATATGGGGTACGATAATTAGCAAAGCTATTTACTTTTTTGAAAACATAAGCACCCGTGTAGTATAATTCAGTGTTTTCAGTTAATCCAAAACCACCATTTACAGCAAATTTTGCTGCTGCTGTTTCAGGAGCACCGTTGATATTACCAGCATCTGGTTTTAATTTTAAGAAGGCTTGAACTTCCGATAGTGGAGCTCCAAACCCTAAATTTCCATCGGCTTCAGCTTCGGCACTCACAACGCCTGGGCGATTTGCTTGACCAACGTGCGAGAGAGCTACAGTATAGTTGATGTAGCTGTTCTTGCCAAAATTAGCTCCATTGTTTAATGTAAAGCCAACAATTCCGCCATCACCTTTGTGAGTTACACCAGTATTTAATGTTACAGAACCGTATTCAAATTTATCTTTCAAGATAATATTCATTACACCCGCAATCGCATCGGAGCCATATTGAGCTGACGCACCATCACGTAAGATTTCAACACGCTTGATAGCTTCAGTTGGAATTGCTGAAATATCAGCACCACTTTCGCCACGACCCGGTGAAGTCTGAATGTAAGTTAAGGCACTTGAGTTTTTACGCTTACCATTAATCAAAATCAATGTACGACTTGGCCCCATATTACGAATTTCATATGGGTCGAGCAATGAAGTTGCATCATTTACAGGTGTTTGAACAGTGTTGAATGAAGGAACACGGTATTGAAGAGCCTTGTCGAAAGTAGTTTGTCCTGTGCTTCTGAGGTCATTGCTCGAAACAATGTCAATCGGTAGGGGCGTATCAGTCAAAGTACGTTTTGAGTTACGGCTACCAACCGAAATGACCACTTCATCAAGTGAAGTTGCAGCATCTTTTAAAATTACATTAACATCTCCCGAAGCAGGTACTGCAACGCTTTGTGTTTCGTAGCCAATGGCAGTAATTTCTAAAGTTGCATCCACAGCAACATCAAGTTTGAAAGCACCGTTGCCATCAGTAGAGGTTCCTTTAGTTGTACCTTTGATTTTTACGCCTGCACCAGGGATTCCTGAGCCAGTGGCATCTTTTACTGTTCCATTAATTGAACGAGTTTGTGCAAAAAGTGTGGTGCTTAGGAAAAGCAAGCTCACCAACACCGAGAAGGTGAATCGTTTCATCATAAATAATAAGTGTTTATTTGGTTTTTGTTTAGATTATCAGCTGCGAAGTTACTCTCAATGTTTTTTAAAATGCAAATTTTCGGAATAAAATTTTATATTTTATGTAAAATGCCAAATAAAAAAGCATAATATTGATATTTTACTTTAATTATAATTGCTTATTATTAATTTATTTTAATAATAAGCAATTATAACCATTTACATTTTAAAATATAATTATTATAATTTATAATTGTATTTTATACACTTATAAACAAAAAAAGCCTTGAGATTATCAAGGCTTTTAATGACTAAATAGATAAAATTACTCAGTACCGTGAAACAAGTTGGCTCCAAAAATACGACCACCTGAAGCACAACGACTACAATCTTCAGTATCGCCCATTTCAAGAATTGTATCACAGTGTATGTGCTGATTTCTTCTTGGCATTGCTCTTTGGGTCGGATTACCTGTTGCTTTTTCAGCGAGCATTTTTAGCATGATTCTGTTACGCTCTTTGGCAACACTTTCACGCATTTGTTCATCTTTTTCAATATCAAAATAAACTGTTCCGTCAATGATTGTCTTTTCTGGACGAGCATAAATTGAAAGAGGATTGTTATTCCATAATACGACATCCGCATCTTTCCCTACTTTGATACTTCCGAGACGGTTATCTAAGTGAAGCATTTTTGCAGGATTTAACGTTACCATTTTCCAAGCTTCTTCTTCTGACATTCCTCCATAAAGTACAGTTTTTGCTGCTTCTTGATTTAGGCGACGAGCCATTTCTGCATCATCCGAATTAATTGCCGTAGTTACGCCAACTTTAGTCAAGATTGCCGCATTGTGGGGAATCGCTTCTTTTACTTCCATTTTATATGCCCACCAGTCTGAGAAAGTGGAGGCATTTACACCGTGTGTTTTCATTTTATCAGCCACTTTGTAGCCTTCCAGAATGTGTGTGTAAGTGTTAATATTGAAGTTGAAAGATTCGGCAACTTTCATTAACATATTGATTTCAGACTGTACGTAAGAGTGGCAAGTAATGAAACGCTTTTTGTTGAGAATTTCTACCAAAGCATCTAATTCTATATCACGGCGAGGTGGAGTTATGCCTGTTTTGTTGGCAAGGGCATTATAATCTTTCCAAGCCTTTTCGTATTCTTTTGCACGTTGGAAGGCATCGGTATAAACTTGCTCAACACCCATACGAGTTTGAGGGAAACGGCCAGATGGCGAAGGATTATTTCCATTTTTTACGTTTTCGCCTAAGGCGAATTTAATAAAACCATCAGCACCTTTGATTAGTAAATTATTAGGGTTTTCGCCCCATTTCAACTTAATCAAAGCCGATTGACCGCCAATACAGTCAGCCGAACCGTGTAATAATTGGGAGGAAGTTACGCCTCCAGCCAATTGGCGATAAATATTTATATCTTCTGAATTCAAAGCATCTTCCTGACGCACTTCTGATGAAACTGTTTGTACTTCATTGATTGAAAATAAAGCAATGTGCGAGTGCTCATCAAAAATTCCATTTGTTAAGTGTTTACCCGTTCCATCAATTGTTTTTGCACCTGCTGGAGCAGTTAAGTTCTTGCCCACTTGTGCAATTTTTCCATTTTGTAATAAAACGTCAGTATTTGCGACAATTCCATCTTTTTCATTGGTCCAAACAGTAGCGTTTTTAATCAACATTGTTTCTTGTTGAGGTTTTTGTTCGCTACCATAAGCTGTGAAAGGAAATAGTACTTTTCCAATTTGTGGTACTTTTGCTTTAGATGTATCTTTTTTAGCAACTTCTGCTTTTGGTGCTTCTTTATAGATAGCTTCCCATTTCACTTGTTTGCCATCACCTAAAACAGCTTCTCCTTTGATATTTTTTCCATCGTAATACCCACTTAAACGAGACTCATTTGCATCTTTTTTATCAAGTTTCGTTGTTATTGTCAATAAATCACTGATACGACTAACTTTTGGTGTTGTTTTTACTGTATCGTTTGAGATAAACTGGTATTCAGGTTTGTCAATTTTTCCTGTAATATTTAATTTATAATTCGATTTATCATCAATTTTCAAATCATAGTTTCCTCTGATGTCAGTTACATACATGTCGTTTAGAATGTAACGTTTGCCTTGAATCCAGTTTTCGTAAATGACATTCTCCTTACTAAAAAGATTTTCAGAAGTAATAATGAAATTGGCCAACATTCCTTTTTTCAAGCTTCCAACCATGTTATCAACTTTCAATAATTTAGCGGGTGTCGAGGTAAGTGCCTCAAGTGCTTTATTTTCTGGTAAACCGTATTCTATAGCTTTGCGGAGATTTGCCCAAAATTCAGTTTTACTTCTTAAACCAGAAGTTGTAAGTGCGAAATTGATTCCAGCTTTTGATAAAAGTCCAGCATTGGCTGGTGCCATTTCCCAATGTTTCATTTCGTTAAGTCCAACCATCGAAGCATCAAAAGGGTCTTCCACATCATAAGCTGTTGGGAAACTCAAAGGAAGAATCAATGAGCTATTAATTGCTTTTATTTCATCAATTCTTTGGTATTCATCGCCTGCTCCTTTGATAATATATTGTACACCAAATTCTTTTCCGATTTTATCAGCTCTCAAAACAGCCAATTTATCTGTCGCTTCATAAATTTGTGGAAGCGATTGCATTTCGTTGAAAGCATCTAAAGAAAGATTTCGCTCTTGCGATTTTCCACCTTTTTTATACCACTCAGCATCGTAGTAAGTTTGGCGAAGCAAAGCAACCGAACCCATCAAAGAAACTGGATAAGTTTGAGTTGAAGAACCTTTATTGAGGGAATAATGAGCTGAAGCCTTAGCTTTTAACAAAACTTCGTTTTCTTTTTCAGAAGAGAATGATACAAAAGCAGATGTTCCACGTACGATACCGTCAGCAATATGAACAGCAGCACTTCCAAACCCAATTTTACGCATTTCTTCTGCCTTAACTGCATTTACTTTAAATTCGGCTGTGGCATCAACTTCTGGTTTCACTGCTTGGTTCCAGTCGAAAGCTCCTTTTTTATTACTTTCGAGTTGAGGAGAACCGCCAAAACCTCTTCCGCCTGCTGGACGCTGAATTTCGGGCATTCCGTAATCAGAATAAATATCAATTAAAGAAGGATAAATTCTTTTACCTTTCAAGTCATAAACCACTGTTCCGTTGGGAACTTGTAGGTCTTTACCAACTGATTCGATATAGCCATTTTTGATATAAATCATAGCATTGTCAAGTACAGTTTGGGCATCTACTACGATTGTGGCATTTTTGAAGGCATATTGAGCAGGACGCTCATCGTACACGCCATTTCGCTGAAAGGTGACTTGCGAAAAAACTGAGCCAGATATAAATGAAACAATGAGTAAAGTAAGAAGTTTTCTCATGGAGTAGGTTTAAGATGTTTGATGAATGAATGATATTGCGAAATTGACAAATTTTACTCAATAAACAAAACTATTGATATTTTTGTGAAAAGAATAGCTGAACTAACTAAATACAATTCCAAAAAGTGAGTTTTAATCGACAAAAGTTTGAATGAGATTTTGAAAGATGTTTAATTTTGAATGAAATAAATCAAGATTTGGTTAGAGGTGTAGGGTAGAGGTAAAATAAGTGTATGAAAGCGAAATTAAATAGAGTAGAGAGTATAAAAAAAATTAATGAATTGGCCGCAAAAGGTGTCCCATTTTTGCTTATAAGTGATTTTGAGGGCGAAAATGCGATAATAACACCACTCGAAAACATTCAGAAAAAATCGCTAAAATTTTGGATAAATGGCCTGACAAATCATAAAAAATTAGATAAGGGTTTAAAAAGTATTCAACTGAATAAGCAACCAATTCCGTATGAAAATTATAAAATAGCTTTTGATTTAGTTCAGAAAAATATTTTACTTGGCAATAGTTTTCTGACAAATCTCACGTGCGAAACGCCCATTGATTTGAATATTAGTTTATTGGATGTTTTTGAACAAAGTGGTGCACGTTATAAGGTTTATTTACAGGACCAATTTGTGTGTTTTTCGCCCGAAATTTTTGTAAAAATAGATGAGGCAGGTAAAATTTCCTCCTATCCGATGAAAGGCACGATTGATGCGAGCATAGAAAATGCTGAAGAGATTATTCTGGCCGACAAGAAAGAGCTTTATGAGCACACTACAATCGTTGATTTAATCAGAAATGATATCAGTAAAGTTGCCAACAAAGTTTGGGTTGAAAAATTTAGGTATATCGATAAGATTCAGACCAGTGATGACAAAGAGTTGTTGCAAGTGAGTTCGCAGGTAAGTGGCTTGTTATCAAATAATTGGCGAGAAATATTGGGCGATATTATTTTCTCACTTTTGCCCGCTGGCTCGATTTCAGGAGCTCCAAAAGATAAAACCTTGGAGATTATTGCTGAGGCTGAAAAATACACTTATCAAGCACAATATAAAAATTTGTGTATCCAGAGAAAATTTTACACAGGAATTTGTGGGATTTTTGATGGAAAAACCTTTGATTCGGGAGTAATGATTCGTTTTATTGAAAAGACCCAAAATGGCTTAGTTTATAAGAGTGGTGGTGGAATTACTGCCCGAAGCATTGCTGAAAATGAATACCGAGAAATGATTCAGAAAATATATGTCCCTATTGTTTGAGACAATCAAGTGCCAAAATCGGCAATTACATAATTTGTATTATCATAATATTCGAGTGCGGTGGTCGCTCGAAAACTTATTTGGTATCACTGGCGATTTTGATTTTCAGAATAGCATCGAAATTCCTGATTGGGTAGGCGAGGGGCTTTATCGCTGTCGGGTGAGCTATGCGGAAGAAATTAGTAAAGTAGAGTTTTTTGAGTATAATTTCAAGCATCCTAAAATCATACAATTAGATGAATATCAGTCTTTTAAGTACGATTTTAAGTACGAAGATAGAAGCCAATTTCAGCATTTACTAAAACTTTATCCGAAAGCTGATGATGTAATTATCACTCAAAATGGTTTACTTACTGACGCAACCTATGCAAATTTGGCTTTTTTTGATGGCACAAAATGGTTTACACCAAATACATATTTGCTTCTCGGAACTAAAAGACAATATTTGCTTGATAATCAATTACTTACGGAAGTTGAAATTACGGTAAAAGATTTGATAAAGTTCAAACGAATCTCGTTCATTAATGCGATGCGAGATTTAGATTTGAGTTATGAATTTGAAGTGAACAATACTATTATTTCGATAAAATGACAATTCATAAAAATATAATTATCGGTGCTGGGCCATCGGGGCTTTCAATTGCTGGGCGTTTAAGCAAGCTTGAAATTCCTTTCATTCTTTTGGAAAAATCGGAAAATGTAGGAAATGAATGGCGAAACCATTATGACCGACTTCGTTTGCACACTGATAAAGTTCATTCAGAATTGCCACACTTGCCGTTTCCACCTGATTACCCAACTTTTGTGCCGAAAGACCAATATATTCAATATCTAGAATCTTACATCCAGCATTTCAAAATTCAGCCAATCTACAAACAGGAAGTTATTGATATTGTAAAAAAAGATAAAATTTGGCACGTTAAAACTCAAACCGATGAGTTTTTGACCGAAAATGTCATTGTTTCGACTGGTTATAATCGTGTGCCCAAAATTCCACATTTTATCAATGATGCTTTGTTTGGTGGCGAAATCATTCATTCTAACCAATACAAGAATGGAAAGTGTTATACTGGAAAGAACGTTTTGGTAGTAGGTTATGGCAATTCGGGTGCTGAAATTGCGTTGGATTTATACGAAAATGGAGCGAAAACTTTTGTTTCGATTCGTAATCCTGTAAATATCGTAAATCGAGAGTTTTTGGGGCGTTCAACGCAAGGATTGGCCATATTTTTATCAAAGTTTGGTAATTCTTTTTATGATTTTATCTCGAAAATATTCAAGCGACTATCAACTGGCTCTATGAAAGATACAGGTATTCCGATTTCACCGCTTGCACCTTCTGAGCAACTTCGCAAGCAAGGAAAAGTTCCTGTGATTGATGTGGGAACTTTACAACAAATCAAAGAAAAAAACATCCTTGTTTTGCCTGATATTCAAGAATTTACGCATGATTCGGTGATTTTTAAAGATGGTCAACATATTAAGATTGATGTGGTTTTGTTAGCTACGGGTTATCATGCTCATCTGGAGAAAATAATTAAAAATATCGCTCCTCTGCTCAATGAAAGAGCATACCCAAAAGAAATGTGGCACGAAACCGAACCATACAAAGGATTATATTTTTTAGGATTTAATTTGCCATTAACTGGAATTTTGAGAGATATTAACCTAAGTTCGGCAAAAATTGTCCAAAAATTGACTAATTCTTGACAAAAAATAAATTTGCTTTTGTAGTTTTCGTTGGCATGATATTGGCTTAATTTTTAACTAAAACAATATCATCTTAATAAACCAACACGATTATGCAATTGAGAAATCTTTTACCTGCCTTGATACTAATAGCCATTATTGGCCAACCCACTTTCGCACGTGATGCTGATCGTCCAGAAATTAAATATTCTAATAAAAGATTTGAAGTAAAAGTACCTGAGAAAAAAATTAAGACTTTAGAAGTTGAAATCAGAGATGTACACGATAATTTGGTATATGGTACAAGATATTATAATGTTAGTAATTTTGAAAAAATATACAATATCAGTCAATTACCAAAGGGAAAATACTTTGTAAAGATTGTATCTGACGGTAATGTTTACCAAGATGTAATTAAAGTAAAACGCAGAAGTTTATAAGCTTCATAAAATATATTACTTGAGTATGCTTTGAGAGACTCCGTTTGCTTTAGCTGACTGATATTTAATATAAAAGCCAATTTGACTTTAGTCAAATTGGCTTTTTTGATATTCCTATTGAGCTACAATGAATGTAAAAAAATAACCAAATGATGCTTAAAAAAGCTTTCATTTGGTTATTTTTCACAAATTGAAATATAAAAAGAATCTATAAGCTATTAATTTCAATATTTGGTAGGCATTACTCTATACATTTGCAAAGTGGATGGTCTTTGGTTGGTATAAGTGGAACAGTAAAGCCAGCACCAGTATAGATCATTTTTTATGTTCAGGATTTGTCATTTACACAAAGGATGATCTTTGGTAAGTTGAATCGGCACTGTAAAGGTTTCAGTTGTACCTGTATTGATTATTTTCGTATAATCAGGGTAAGCAACTGATCTGAAATTCATGTCGACACCATCAGGTAGAGAGGTGATTAGTTTAATTTTATTATCACCACTATCATAACTGACATTGCCTAAAAAAGACCAGTTGACAGGTGATAATAAAGTACCTTCGATACCTACATTATATGGTTTGATTTCTAATGGTTTATCGTTCTCGCAAGTAACATTGATAAAAATAGTTTTATTTTTGTTTGTACTTGTTTTAAAAGTAAAATTAGTAGTACTCATTGTTCCATTTGAGCGAGTAACCTCAAAAACTTGAGATCCTACTCCAAAGTTTACTTTTAGAACAAGTTTAGTGACATTCAAACCAATATTTTCAAGATCTAAAGTATAGCCACTTCCACCACTATTCTTTTTAATTTCAGTTGAGATATTTTGAATTGATGGATCACCTCCCTCTTCGGTAGGTGCATAAAATGCCTCGATACTACAAGGATAAGATGCTGCACTTACACTTCCATCAGAGTTAAATGTTACTTTGACATTGAAAGTTGATGAACTATTAGAGAGGATAAAGTCAGCCAAAGTAAACCATGATAAGTGACTTGTTGGGAATGTAACAAATAATTCATTTCCTCTGCTCACAACAACGCCTTCTTTTTCATAAGTCCAAACACCAGTTGATTCACTGTAACTATAGATAGGGAATTCATCACCCACCTTTACTTTTTGCTTCGTTTTAGGATTGATTCTATTTGGTGAAATTTCAAAAGAAATATCAACTGGCTGTGAAAAAGTGGAAACTCTACTTCCGTTTGAAGCTTTCATTTCGACTGCTGCAAACACCGAAGGAACCAATGTCCCCTTAACATTCGCTTCTCCATTCGGCCCTTTAGATAAAACTGTGGTATTAGAGGCAGGAAAAGCTTTGGCAGATTCACTTGATTGTCCTGAAAATGTGGCAACGGTAGTTTGTAATGCCCCTGAAAGTGTTGCTCCAGTTTTATCTTTCATAACAGTTCCTTTGTCCACTTCAACGATAGTTGAATTTTGACCATTAACCGCTACAATTGAGTTGTCTTGACTTGAACCAGTTGTAGCTGAGTTTGTGATAGTCCCTTGTTGCACTGCAGATCCAATTGGTGGGGTTGATGCTTTCACTAATAGAATTTCAACAGGAGGGTTATTTACGCCTTTCAATGAAACATCTCGGCTTGAAGTGAGATAGCCATCTACGCTTATAATAATCTTAAAATCTATAGGTTGGGTTGCAGTCGGGGTAACATTTCTCAAACCTAAATAGATTGAGGGTCCCTTTTTAGTATAAGTTGTTTTGGCTTCACCTTCAAAGTTGATAATATTAGCAGATTCCTTACCAATAATTTCAATGTTGATTTTATCTAAAATTAAATTTCCAGTTTTGGCATCTTTTACCTGTGCCTCTACAAACGAATCAGCTGGTTTGTAGTTCATGATTAATTTTATGTCTTTGCCAGGATCTAAATTCTTTAAGTCTTTACAAGAATCGAAAAGAAAAGATACGCCAATCAACAAGCAAAGTTGAATGAAACGAGGTAAAATGAGGTTATTCTTCATTGGATTCATGGTTATGAATATTTTTTAATTTTATTTAAATTTATTTAAGGGCATACGAAAACCCGAATTTCATGACAGGATAAAGATAGAGAGGTTTAAGGTTTGCCTGTAACTGCGGAGCTTGAGCAGCTGTTGGTTCGATTGAACCTGTACCAGTCATTTCAATTTTTGGAGAACCAGAGTATAATACTCCTAAATCCAATAAAACTCTAAATTTACCATTGTTAGGATTTCCCAAAGAGATTCCAAAATAAGGAGCTACTTTATTGTATTTTACTTTCAAGCCAAGTGTGCCTGTTTCTTCGGGAGTGAAGATACGGTCATTAAATTTGATATTACTTTTAGGAAGAACTCCTAAATCTATTGCAGTTAGGTTATAAAAGACGCCAGCATTTAGTGCCAAAAACTTTTTAAAAGGATAATAATCAATTACTGCTCCTACGTTACCCAGATTCAATTTGGCATCATACTGTGCCTTGCCTTCTTCAACGTCAGTGCCTTGATCAAACGTGATAATGTCCTTTCTTTGATAACTATAAAACGAGACAATTCCTCTGAAATTGATCCTTGGCTTGAAGTTATAAGATACCTCTGGTGAGATTCCAGTAGTACCAACTTTTAAAATAATTGCAATTTTCTTCGGAGTACGAATGGGTTTACTTGGTTTGGTTTCTACATCTTGTGCAAAAACGACTCCTGAGCAAAGCAGGAGAAATAGGAAAGTTTTTTTCATAGCAGGAAACTCTTTGTTTTTGGTTTAGAAAATCAATTTATAAAAGATGGTGAACCTGAAAAACGTATAAGGTGTAGAGTGTGTACTGAATGTGTAGAGTATTTACTTACTAAAGGTAAGATTATTTGAAATAATTAATAGGTCTTTTTTTTAGTTTTTATTATACGGTACCATATTTGGTATAATAATAATTTATAATTGTATTATTGTGATAATGCTAATAATGAGTGAAAAAAAACAGAGATAACTCATATTTGTTTTGCTTAAAACCAAACGAAAAACCCCTCACGTAAGCACATGAAGGGTTTGTTGACTTAACCTATGATGAAAAAAAAGATTTATGGCAAAGCAAATGCTACATATTGATTGCCTTTCTTGGTTCCGAGTTTTGTTCCGCCGCAAGCAATTACAATGTATTGTTTACCATTAACTTGATAAGTCGATGGGGTTGCAAAACCTGCCGCCGGCAATTTGGTTTCCCATAATAATTTTCCAGTTTTTTTGTCAAAAGCTCTAAACATTCCGTCTTTTGTTGCAGCTATGAAAAGTAATCCACTTGCTGTTATTACTGGACCACCGTAATTTTCTACGCCTGTATTTTCAATACCTTTGTTCTTCAAACTTTCTTCATATCCGAAAGGTATTTTCCATAAAAATTCACCAGTATTCAAATCAATTGCACTCATTGTTCCCCATGGTGGCGATATTGCTGGTAAACCTTTATTATCTAAAAATTTATTATAACCTGTACTTTTATAAGGTAAATATACAGGTTTTGAAATACTTATAGCTGATCCGACCTCTTTTTTCTCATCTCCTACTAAAAATGATACAATTGCTTGCTTTTCGGTCGCTGAAAGTGCCGTAAAACCAGGCATCATTCCTTTTCCATTACTTATAATATTTGTTAAGAAAGATTTATCTCTCTTTTTGTGAATATCAATTAAAGAGGGATAATTTGATTTTGGGTTTCCTTTTCGGTCGCTTCCGTGGCAAGCTGTGCAGTAAGAAACATATAGTTTTTCGCCCGCACTCAAATTGCTTAGTTTATCTTCTTTTGGTGTCTCAACCATTGTTTGTATCCAAGCCATTTCGTTGGCATTTACGTATAAAACTCCTTCGGGGTCAGCAGCTGCACCGCCCCATTCAGCACCTCCATCATAACCTGGAAAAATTACAGTTCCCTCTTTAGTTCCGGGGTGATAGAGTGAAGTTTTATACTTCTTGAAATTCTGAATTAATTCTTGACGATTTTCGGCATAAGGACTAATGTCCTTTTCGGTCAAAGTATTTGATTGTCGAGCAAATGGAGCTGGCTTAGTCGGAATCGGTTGTGTTGGCCAAGCTGATTCTCCTTCCAAGTCTGATTTCGGAACAGGCACTTCTTTAATTGGGAAAATTGGTTTTCCTGTTACTCTATCAAAAACAAATACGTATCCTTGCTTAGTCACTTGTGCCACAACATCAATTTTCTTACCATTGCGAGTAATCGTCATTAAATTTGGCGGAGCAGGCATATCTCTGTCCCAAATATCGTGGTGCGTTGTTTGAAAATGCCATAAACGCTTACCTGTTCGTGCATCCAAAGCCAATAAACAGTTAGCAAAAAGGTTCTGTCCTTTGCGATTTCCACCGTAAAAATCATAGCCAGCAGAGCCGGTCGGTACATAAATGATACCTCTTTTACGGTCAATCGCCATTCCTGCCCAGTTGTTTGCCGCACCTGTGTACGTATTTTTATAAGCATCTTTCGGAAAAGTTTCATAACCAAACTCACCTGGGTAGGGAATTGTGTGGAAAGTCCAAGCCAGTTTTCCAGTTTTAACATTAAATGCTCGAATATCGCCTGGGGCGGCATCAGCCCCTTCTGAAAGGCGAAGTGGCATTACGATTAAATCTTCAAAAAGTGTTCCTGGGGTATTAGAAATGACAAACTTATTTTGAGCAATTTCAGGTAAACCTGTGTGTAAATCAGTTTTTCCGTTATCGCCAAATGTTTCGATTGGTTTTCCAGTTTTGGCATCTAAAGCCCACAAATTTGGCCCAACCGTATATAAGATTCTTTTATCGTTGCCCTCTTGCCAGTAAGTTACACCTCTACTGGTACTTGCCCAGTTTTTGAGCGGGTCACCAAAACGCCAAATTTCTTTACCTGTTGCAGCATCAAGTGCAAATGCTTGAACTGAAGAGGTGACACCATATAAAACTCCTCCGACAATTATTGGATTTACCTGTATTTGTCCCGAATCAGGAGTTGAATACGACCAAGCAATTTGTAATTTATTAACATTTCCGGGGTTTATTTGTGTCAATTTTGAATAATGGTTTCGGTCGGGTCCTCCTAAATATTCTGCCCAATCAACATCGTCAGAATCTGTTTGTAGGGCAGAGGCAACAACAAAAAGCAGTATTGCTAAAGATCCAAAAAATACTTTTGATTTCATAAGGTAAAGGTTGAATATAGAATTTATTGGTACTTACTTTTTAGTTATACATGGCATGGATAAAAAGGAATAGTTTATTGTTCGAGAATTTAAAATATTCTCAATTCTTCATTTTTAATTATCAATTAAACCCTTATTTTTCCTCTTTTCGCTCATCAATATCCGATTCGGGGTCGTTGTTGTATGATTCAAAGATTTCAGGATATTTGTTTTTGAGCCAACGGTATTGTTTTGAATTTAAGAATATAAATCTTGGACCGACTGATTCTTCCTCGTCTGCTTCCGAAAAAATCTGATAAAACATACCCTCTGCATTATTTTCATTAAGTGCCTTATTTATTAAGTCAGAGAGTTTTCCTGTGTCAAAATCAAAAACTTCATACTCAATTTTGTCTTTTTTGTTTTTTGGCTTTAATAGGGCTTTTACAAATTGTTTTTCTTCGTACTTTTTGCCATTTGGCATCACAAAACTGTAGGTAAATGTGCGGTCTGAGTAATTACCTTTTTTTAAGTTTTTAGTGAAGTTGTCGGTTAATTGAGTAGGTTTAAACTGATTTCTTGAAATCTTAATCAATGAATCAATAGCAGATTTATAGACATTTTTATAAGACTCGACATCCCAAATATTGCATTTGATAATAACATTTTTGAGGTTTTCGAGGATCGAAAGTCCATTTGTTGGGAATTTACGAAGATTAATAATAAATTCATCTTTTTCGATACTTGACATTTTCTCTATAAATTCAAATTGAGCAAAATCATCAAGCAAAGCATTGATACTATCTCTGCTGAAAGTTCTTTCATACATCGTAAAATCAACGTAATTATTGGGTAATGTTTCTTCTACAATTGTGGCTTGTGTGCTATCAAAAAGCACATAAGATAGTTTCGGACTTCGATAATCACAGACAATCACCAAACGATAAGGCGAAGCAATATCAGTCAAATAATCATTGACAATTTTGAATTGGTTTTCTCCAATTGATGGAAAATAATTTGAATTAGGTTTTTTGAGTGAATCTAAATTGTTTTTAATTGTTTTTTGTAATGAAACAAAAAGTGTTTGTTTATAAATTTTGCCATCAATCAAAGCCGAAATATTTTGTTGGTCAAAGTCTGTTTCGGTACTGTCAGTGCTTTCTCTGAAATATTTTACCTCACTAATTTTGGCTTTTGGCAGAAGTTTTTCGTTGACTTTATTTAGAATATAAGCGTAAAGTTCAGTATTTGATTTACCTGAAAGTTCGTTCATATCAATCACAGTTACTTGTTTGCTTTCTTTCAAAATATCAGATGGTTCTTTAGCATTTTTGGTGTCTGTTGCCGCATCTTCAGCCAATATTTTTTCTCTTTTTAGGGCTTTTGCAAAGTTTTCTGTACTAAATGCTGCTACTTGCTGCTGATAATTACCATAAATATTAGCTTTTTCGGGGTCATTTAAAATTTCAGGGTGTTTAGTTTTTAAATACGTTTCTTGCTCTTCTGTTAAGAAAATATAGTTTTCTTCGCCACTAAAAGCGTATGTATTTTGTGTATTTATTTTAATGAAATTTCCATTAATCCTATTCTCGTCTAAGGCACGATTTATTTCTTCAAGCCAATCTTGTGTATTGAAAAATAGACCATTAAAATTGAGAGCAAATTGATTTTCTTTGACTTCATCCTCAGTTTCTACATGAGCGATTTTATTTTTTGACTCATATTTTTTGTTGTTTAGCCTAAAACTTACCACTAATTCACGGTCTTTTTTATTCCCTTTCTTGATTTCTGTTTTAAAATTGTCGGTGACTTTTTCTGGTTTAAAAGCTCCTCTTGAAATTTTCTCAAGGTTTCCAATAAAGTTTTTGAACATCAAAACTTGCTCTGCTTCTTTCAATGGTAACGAGCTGACTTTGGTAATTACTTCTGGAAATTGTGATAACAAGCTACGTTTAATATTGGCATTGTTTTTAGGCTCAAAACGCAAATCAACAATGGCTTTATCGACCAGTGCAGCATCCAATGATTGAATAAGGCCAATTTGTTGAAATTCTTTAATAATCGTATTAAGGCTATCACGACTGTTTTTATCTGAAAAGCTGATTTTACTGCCAAAAACGTTTTCAAAAAGAGGATTTGTTTTGTTTTTATCAATAAAAAGCACATTTTGTGTACTATCGACCAAAAGAATAACTTTACGTGAATCTCTGACCGACAAGAAAGGATTATAGTCATTGCTGACAACAATGATACGCTTATTAGAATGTTGGTCGGTCAAAAAATCGTTAATTGACTGAAAATCCTTGTTTGAAAAACCAGTCAAAAATGAAAATGCACTGGCATATGATGCAATGATTGATGAATCAATGTCAATAGCAGGTGGAATACTTTTTTTGATAGTGTTGATGAAAGAAAAATCAGTATCAGCTTTTTGACTGTAGGTTTTTCCGCCAACTTGATAACTAATTTTATATTTATTTTGATTAGCAAACGGGTTTTTTATTGGAATATTAATCAGACTTTGAGCCTTATCTTCTTCATTTTTACTCAATTCTGTGAGTTTAATTGCATCAAAATCGAAATTTGGCAGCAACTTTTGCTTGATTTCTTTCCAGTAGGTTTCATATATTTCGCTTCGAGTAAGTTTTTTTTGCTCAGCAGGAATAATGATGGCGTTTTTGCAGTAAGATAAAATTTCAACTTTGCTTTTCAGTTCATAGTCTTTATAGGAGTTTTTGAGCGAATTGGCATCAGTAGTTGATAAGAGATTTTTTTGTTGCAAACTATCAATTAGTCTAAATTGAGTTGCTTTCAGTGAAGTATAATTATCATAAAAATAGGTTTGTCGGGCTGCGTAAATAAAAAAACCAAAGTCTTTGATGAGCTTGATTTGGCCTTTTTCTAACCAAACAACCAATTCGTTATAAACTTTTTCGTCGATAAGGTTACTTGCTTTTAATTGTGCAGCAAGTTCAAGATAGTTAGTCTTTGATAAACGAAGATTTTGTTCAATTGCAAGAAATGTAAGAGGGTTATTAACATTCACATCACCTTCGACTTCGGTTTTGAAAAGCATTTTCTCTCCCAGCATTTTTTCTGATAATTCTCTCAAACGAATAAGTTCATCAGCGGCAGAACCCACATTTCGCATCAATTCAAATACGCCAATAAAACCTAAAATTGCTGTACGAGATTTTACAAGTGAATCAGGAACTTGATTTTTGCCAAATTGCCCAAACGCACTGCCTGACATTCGTTGGTTGAGAACTTTATCTTCTTTATTGATAATTTTCAAGAAAGCATCTTTCCCAAATTCTGTGATTATTTCTCGCTTTTGGAGAGCATCAAGATAATCAGCTATTTGTTTATCTGAAAGTTTTTGTGCAAACGTGTTAGCGAGTGGTAATAAGAGTAAAAGTAGTGAGAATATTTTTTTCATTGTCGATTATCCTTTTTTTCTTCAAAAATAGAAGAGAATATAGAAATAACCTATTTTTTGAAAATACAAAAAAAATCGCCACAATGTGCAGCGATTTTTAAAAGGTCTTAATACACGATGAATCTTACCCTTCGACTTTTTGAAGTATCTTCTTTGCCTTTAGAGTCTCTTATAACTTCTTGTTCGCCCAGACCTTTAACCAACATACGGTTAGGGTCAATTCCCGCTCTTCTCAGATAATCTGCACAAGATTTGGCACGGCGTAACGAGATTCTTTGATTGACAGCAGCATCACCAACACTATCCGAATAACCAGCTAACTGTACATTCAATTTTGGATTTAATGTCATCAACTCAATCAAGCGATTGATGTCAATATAATATTCCGATTTTACGATGATTGAATTTCGGTCGAAATACACATCATTAAGTGTGTAAACCTTTTTCGTTTCAAACGAAATATTCGGATCACTTTTCAATTTGAATGTTTCCGTAGGTTTATTCATATCAACCTCTGGAGCATTCACATAAGGATTTTCTTTTTTATCTACTTTTGAAGCTGCTACAACAGGAGAGATAGTAGTTTTAGCTTCAAGTATAATTGTTTTTACAAATTTTTCTTCAGCATCACTTGTTTCAGGAATCCAGTTGCCTGTATAGTCAGCATTTCCACCACCTGAAACCGACAGACCGTATAAGTTTCCAAACACTACACGAGCATTATTATTAATGTCAATTGGAACAATTTGGTTAGTATTCAAATCAAATACTCTGATTTTTGCATTGTTAATAACATTATTATCAGGCCCTAATACTCTGATTGTATAGCCAATGTTTTTTGGCATCATTTCAATAGTATTATTGATTGTTTCGGTTCCACTTACATCTTCAAGACTTACTTTTATCTGATTTGCTGGTAAGTATCCTGGTGCTTCACAAGCCAGCGTATAATTGTTGCCTGCTTTTAGCTGCATCAACGAAACTCCATTTTTAGCTGAGAATGAGGCTGAATTTCGGCTATTCATGGCCACAAAAACCGAAGCATCGATTGGTTTTTTTGTCATAGCATCTACAACCATTACGTTTACAGGGATTTGTCTCGCACCTCTAAATTTATTTGGTAAAGCAGCATAATAGATATCACCTTTTATCTCTACATAAATTTCCTCAGTATTTCCAGCAATGGCCGTGTATTCTTCATGGTTTGGTGTATTCAAGAAATCTACATCCTTAGGGAAAGTCCAACTGCCATCTTCTTGTAATTCTGTTTGATAGAGGTCAAATCCTCCAGCACCACCACCACGAATCGAGCTAAAAATTAAAGAGCGACTATCGGGCATAAGTGTTACGTTTCGTTCGCATTCTGAATTGATTGGCTCTCCCATCTTCTCAAAGTTGATCCAATTCCCATCGTCAGTTTTATTAGCTACCCAAATCGTGTAACATGATTCTGTATTACGGTATTTTTCAAACTTCTCACGAACGAAAAACAGCATTTTACCGTCCTGCGAAACACTTGGACTTCCTTCATACATGGCTGTATTTAAAGGTTCTCCAACATTTTGGGTATCACTCCATTCGTTACCCATGCGTTTTGCATAAAAAATATCTCTATCGCCAAACCCACTTGGTAATATAGCATCGAAATACAACTCCCTACCATCAAAGGTAAGACTTGTACCCATTATTTTACCTTTCTGAACTTTATCTGTGATTGTTTTAATGAGTTGGGGTGTTTCCCAAGCGGCTGATTTGTCAGCACGTGTACTCATGAATACTTTTGTACCATCTGGACGGTCTTGTACAAATACGAATGTTTTTCCGTCTCCACTAATCGAAAATGCGTGTTCACGATACTCTCTTGTATTGATTGGAGTACCAATTGATTTTAAGTTACTCTGGGCGATGGCTTCATTGCTACCTAAGTAAGCGATTGCAGCCGCAAAAAGCACAACCTTTTTCATTTTTTTCGTCATTTTGGGTTCACTGTGTAAGATTAACCATGTGTTTGATATTGATTAATGGATTCCAAATTTTGTGCCAAAAAATTATCAAACGGTAGTATGAAATAAGTAAAATATTATTTTATACGTTTTTAGTGGTTATTCTTTACAAAAAAGGAAAGAATGAGGTTTCCAGTTTTGCAAGTAATTGTTAAGTTCGGTGTTATGATTTTATGAATGACTTTTGCTGAACACTAAACAGGCAATGGCTTGCTCAATGTTGTGTGCTTTTATAGTCTGAATGCAGTATGTTTTCAGAGTATATTTTTGATATAATAATAGGTTATTCAATTATCGGTATTATCACAATAACGATGATTAAAATTTTATTTGGTTGAATAAATATCAAGAATAAATCATAGAAATAGATTTATTTGATAGATTTGAATAAAAGCTTGACTCACTATTCTTTGAGTATTGTCAAAGGTTTAGTTGAAAATCGCCATAAGGCAGATGCAAGCTAAAATAAGGAAAGAAATGATTTTTTTTGTTTTTGCCGAGAATAGACCACGAGGTTTTGATGAACCGAGCGAGATAGAATTTTTCATTTTAGGGTTACTTTTTAGATTATAAGGAAAGCATTTATTGTTTACTTTTGTAAATTTATAAGTTTTAAATTTAATTTTCAAAATATTTTGAAAGTTTTTTTTTTACAATAAAAACAAATGTTTTACTGATAACCGAATATTATTTTGTCATTGACAAGCGATTAAGTTAATTTTGTGCTTTGACCAAAGAAATTTTTCGATTCAGATGCCAAATACAGATTCAATTTTGAGAATTGCCCTCCAAAAATCGGGTAGATTAAGTGAGGATTCGTTTAGATTATTTAAAGAGTGCGGAATAAAGTTTGAAAGCGGTACAGGTAAGCTAAAAACATCCTCATCAAATTTCCCTGCTGAGTTTCTTTTTTTACGAGATGACGATATTGCAGGTTATGTAGAAGATGGTGTTGCAGATATTGGAATTGTTGGCGAAAATGTATTCATTGAATCAAATCGCAAGGCTGAAATTACTTATCGTTTAGGTTTTTCAAAGTGTCGCCTATCAATTGCCGTTCCTCGTGGCGTTGATTACAAAGGAATTGATGATTTTCAAGGTAAAAGTATTGCTACTTCGTATCCTCGACTTTTGGGTAATTACCTGAAAGAACAAGGTGTAAAAGCCGAAATTCATGAAATTAGCGGTTCGGTTGAAATTGCTCCGAGTATTGGTTTAGCTGAAGGTGTTTGCGATATTGTAAGTTCGGGAAGCACACTTTTGAGCAATGGTTTGAAGGAGGTTGAAACAATTTTCCGTTCGGAAGCAGTTTTGATTTCAAATAAAAAGTTACCAAAAGCAAAACATGATACTCTCAACAAATTGTTATTCAGAATAAAGGCTGTACAAACGGCTCAGAATTACAAGTATATTTTGTTGAATGCACCGAATGAAAAATTGCAGGATATTATCAACATGATTCCAGGAATGAAAAGTCCGACCATCGTGCCATTGGCAATGGAAGGTTGGAGTTCGATTCATTCAGTGCTTGAAGAAAATCAATTTTGGGAAAACATTGAAGCCATTCGTTCGGCAGGAGCAGAGGGCATTTTGGTAATCCCGATTGAAAAAATGATTTATTGATTTTAGATATGAGATTCGAGACAAAAGACAGGAGATTTTTATCTCTTTAATTTTGCTTCATAACTCATGTAGTTCGTAGTACATCTCAGTAATATGATAACAAGTCTCGAACAATTAGACCTCACAAAGGCTTATACCTTTAAGGACTATCTTTCTGCAAAAGAAGTCTGGTAAGGTGATAGCAGCACCTTTTGATGTGTATTTGCCATCAATTATAGGTGAGGGGGAAACCGTTGTTCAGCCTGATTTGTGTGTGATATGTGATACTACAAAAATAAAAAAACAAGGCTGTATTGGAGCTCCTGACTTCGTTGTTGAGATTCTTTCTCTCGGCAATTCAAGAAAAGAAATGACTCAAAAGTTTCAAATTTATGAGCAGGCAGGAGTTAAAGAATACTGGGTTGTGTTTCCTTACGAGCAGATAATTCAACAATATATATTAGAAGGAGAGAAGTTTCAAGCATTACCTATTGCTGAAAAAACAATAAAAAGTCAGATTTTACAAGGTTTTGAGGTAGATTTAGATACGATTTTTGATACAATCGTTGAGTAAAGAATTTTTAGAAAAAACTAAATGAATATTATATCATTTCCACAACGCTCCGAATGGAAGCAATTGCTTGCTCGACCAGTGCAAGAAATGGCCGAAATTGAGCAGAAAGTATTACCTATTTTACAAAAAGTAAAACTCGAAGGCGATGCCGCACTCAAGGAGTTTGCTCTGAAATTTGATAAAATCGCACTAAATGATTTTCAAGTTTCACAAGAAGAAATTGATGCTGCTGAAAGCCAACTATCGGAAGAGTTGAAGGAAGCTATTTGGCAAGCATACAAGAATATTTATACTTTTCACGAAGCTCAAAAACAAACTCCCGAAGTTGTAGAAACAATGGCGGGTGTAAGATGTTGGAGAAAAAGCGTAGGTATTCAGAAAGTTGGATTTTATATTCCAGGCGGGACAGCTCCACTTTTTTCAACAGTTTTGATGTTGGGAATTCCTGCCCAAATTGCTGAATGTCAAGAGCGAATTTTATGTTCGCCAAGCAATCACCCTGCAATTTATTATGCTGCAAAATTAGTTGGAATCACCAAAGTTTTCCGAATAGGAGGTGCTCAAGCCATTGCCGCAATGGCTTATGGAACTGAAACAATTCCACAAGTTTATAAAATCTTCGGCCCTGGAAATCAGTATGTGACTGCTGCCAAACAATTATTGAGCAAAGAAGGTGTAGCGATTGATATGCCAGCTGGCCCATCAGAAGTTGCTGTGATGGCCGATGATTCGGCAGTGCCATCTTTTGTGGCATCTGATTTACTTTCGCAAGCCGAACACGGTGCTGATAGCCAAGTTTTGTTGGTTTCTACGAGTAAGAAGTTTGTTTCGGCAGTAAATTTGGCAGTTTCTGGGCAATTGAATCGTTTGCCAAGGAAAGATTTGGCTACTAAAGCAATCGAAAATTCTAAAATTATCTTGCTTGAAAGTCAGCAAGATTGTATTGATATGCTCAACGAATATGCTCCTGAGCATTTGATTTTAGCAGTTGAAAATTATAATGAGGTTGGCGAAAAAATTATTAATGCAGGTTCAATATTTTTAGGAAATTATACCCCAGAATCTTGCGGAGATTATGCTTCGGGTACAAATCATACATTACCAACTAACGGTTATGCACGAGCATACAGTGGAGTTTCGGTGGATAGTTTTGTGAAGAAAATTACATTCCAAGAAATTTCTAAACAAGGGATTTTGAATATCGGTCGAACGGTTGAACTAATGGCCGAAGCTGAATCATTAGAAGCTCACAAACGAGCTGTTACTTTGAGAATGGAAAGTTTGTTGAGCGAATAAAATAAGTTTTTGGAGAATATGATAAAGGGTACACATCAACTAAGATTGTGTACCCTTTATCATTTATTTGGCAGAAAACTTATAAACTGTGGTTGTTTGATAAGTTTCATTAGGTCTTAAAACAGTAGTTGGAAATTTCGCTTGGTTGGGCGAATCTGGATAATGTTGAGTTTCTAAACAAAATCCTGTACGAAACTTATAATTCACACCTTTTCCTGCTGGTACTCCATCTAAGAAATTTCCTGTATAAAATTGCACTGCAGGTTCAGTTGTCAAAACTTCCATTACACGACCCGAAGTCGGTTCATAAACGCTTGCAATAGTTTTCAAAGTCTTGCTTGAATCTGTCGCTACCCAGCAGTGGTCATAGCCTTTTCCGTATTTGATTTGAATATCTTTTACATCATTGATTCTTGCTCCAATTTTGAATGATTTCGTAAAATCAAAAGGAGTTCCTGCCACTGCTTTCAATTCGCCTGTAGGGATTAGTGTCTCATCGACTGGCAAAAACTTATCTGCATTGAGTGTCACTTCATGATCAAGGATTTCTTTGCTAAAATCACCTGAAAGATTGAAATACGCATGATTTGTTAAGTTCACGACCGTTGGTTTATCAGTAGTTGCTTTATAATCAATCTTTAATGAATTGTCTTTCTGTAATGTATAAACAACTTCAACATCGAGTTTTCCAGGGTAGCCTTCTTCTCCATCGGCTGAAGTATAAGTCAATTTTAATTGTGGTTCTTCGCTATCAATTGGAGTTGCAGACCAAAGTACTTTATCAAATCCTTTTTTACCGCCGTGAAGAGCATTTATACCATTATTTTGAGCTAAAGTATATTGTTTACCATCAAGCGTAAATTTGCCTTTTGCAATGCGATTGCCATATCGACCAACCAATGCACCGAAAAAAGGTGAACTTTTTAGATACCCACCCAGAGAATCACAACCCAAGGCTACATCATTATATTTGCCATTTTTGTCAGGAGTTGACCAATATGTTATAATTCCGCCGTAATTGGTTATTTTTACAACCATTCCAGCACTATTTTTTAATGTGTAGAGGTCAACAGCTTCGCCAGTTGGTAGATTTCCATAGCTTGTTTTATCAATTTTATTAATTGTTGCTGTTGAATCACTTGTGCTATTTTCTTCTTTTTTTGAAGTACAATTTTGAAATAAAATGGCACTGCACATCAAAATACCAATAACTTTTAATTTCATAATTTAAGATTGAGTTTAAGATTGGATAGATATAATTAGAATGAAGTTGTAAGTTAACATTTTATGCTCATTCAATCCAAAAAATATCTTTTCTAAATCTGTCGCCAGTAAAACTCATTGGCTTTATAATCAAAAAAGCCTCTTTTGTTACCCTTTGCATTTAGAAAAACGAAATCCATAGCAAAAGCTTTTGTTTCGATAACACAAAAGTTTTTACGGGCAAAATCCAGCAACTCCGGCTCGACATCTTTTTTATTAACATCAATTATTTCAGGCTCAGTTATGACACTTCCCGATTTTGCTTGAGTTGTGTAACACATTTTACTTGGTAATCTTGAATTTTCCCAAGCAAGATTTGCGATTTCGTTGTCATAGTGAATATAAGCTTTGCTGTATATGCGAAGTTGAAGTTTTAATTCTGCATCATAAAAAAGCCAACTTACAGCATTGTTATTTTTTATATGAGTTATTTTTTCTGAACGAATGTCAGTATGAAAGCGAAGTGTCTTTTTTTCTGAATTTATATTTCGTAGAACTACAGTTCGTTGTTCGGGAAAATCATTGTTTAGAGTAGCAATATTGCCTTGATGAAAAGCTGATTTTGCAGTTTTTACTGATTGTTCGAGTAAAAGCCAGATTTGTTTTTCAATTTCAATTAAATCGTTTCTTAAAAGTGTTTCTTTCATGAAAAGATGGACTGGGATGTAGTTTTTGATAGTTGTAAATGATTTAGAATTGAAACTGACTGTTAAGAAAGAATGTTTGTGAAAATAAAAAAAGTCTGATAATCTTCTGATTATCAGACTTTTACCTTTGTGGAGACGCAGGGACTCGAACCCTGGTCCGAACTTGGCAATTGTCGAGCCTTCTACATGTTTATTCGGTCTTATTTGTTCGAGAATAGGTCGGTGTCCGACATACCAAATCTATTCCTTAGAAACCTAAATACTAATTACCAACAAGTTCCCCGCCAGTAATCGCCTCTGCAAGATCGACACCCCGAACTCCCCAGCGGCAGAGGTTTGCCAAGGCGGGATGTGGCTAAATGGTTAATTCACTCCGGAATTAAGCAGCCATGGCATACGAAGTATTGCCAGTTATTGTTTGGAAGAATTTTTAACAGGAGGTTCTACCAACTCCCGACATGCTTTTACTCGCAACCACTCACGCCGTCAAAACCGGTCGTCCCCAGTTGTTTTTTAGAAATGCAAAAGTACACTTTTTAGTTCATTTTTGCCAATTAAACTTTTTTCAAAAAAAATGGTGTAAGCCGCAAGTTTTTTAAATTTATTTCATCTAACTAAAAGAATTCCAGCAAAATCTTAATTTTTTGACTGTTATTCTTATTTTTTTAGCATTCTAAACTGACTTTATATTTTGATAAAAATTTACGTTTAATTGAAATTTAGTACCAATCACTCTTAAATCTAATCAAAATATGAATGTAAAATCAAGTATTTTATTGGCCTTGTTGTGTTTTTTAGCTGCTTTTATAGTGGCTTGTCAAAAACACGAAGAATTAGCTCCTTCCATCAACACCGCTACTACCCAAGCCAGTATCGAAACTTCATTAAGAACAGATAATGTAAGTGCTTCTACCGAAACCATTGCTCTCGGAAAAGCTTTATTTTGGGACCCGATTTTATCGGGTAAGCGAGATGTCGCTTGTGCGACTTGTCATCATCCTGCGAATGGCTATGCCGATAATCTTGATTTATCAATTGGCGTAAATGCCGTCGGTTTGGGTACAAACCGACATTTTTTGAATCCAAACACTTTTGCTTTCGTCAAACGCAATGCTCAAACAATTCTTAACACCGCTTTTAATGGTATGGATGCAAATGGAAAAGTAAATACTGCTACTGCTCCAATGTTTTGGGATTCGAGAGTTAGAAGTTTAGAAACTCAGTCCTTAGAACCTATTAAAACGCTTGAAGAAATGCGTGGAAACGCTTACTCGGAGGCGGTAGCACTTGATAGCGTAGTGGCTCGATTGAAACGTATTCCGCAATATCAGCAATTGTTTCAGACTGCTTTTGGTAATGCCCAATCTATTACAGCAAACAATATCGGCATTGCTATTGCTGCTTTTGAGCGAACCTTGGTAGCAAACAATTCAAGAGTTGACCGTTATAAGGCAGGGGAAACATCTGCTCTTACACCTTTGGAAATCAGAGGAATGAATGCTTTCCAAACAGTTGGTTGTGCCAATTGCCATTCTGGAAATATGTTTTCTGATTATCAACTTCATGTTCTCTCAGTTCCTGACAATACAAAAAATGCTCAATCCGATGCAGGTGCAAATAATACCTATGCGTTTCGTACGCCAAGTTTGCGAAATTTACGAGTGACAGCACCCTATATGCACAGCGGAGTTTTTCAAACTTTAGATGATGTAGTCAGATTTTATGGCAGAATTGCAGGTGGTAATTCGCAAAATAGAAATGTTACAGTCAGACAGATTGACCCAAGAATCAGAAATGTAAGAATTGGTAATAACCAATCAGCAATTGTAGCCTTTATCAATGCTTTATCGGATGATAATTTTGATAAAACTGTACCAGCAAGCGTGCCGAGTAGATTGGCAGTTGGAGGTAATATTAGATAGCAATGAAAATGGCTTTCGTACATGCACGAAAGCCATTTTATTTAATTCAAAAAACATTAAAACTTCATCGAAAGCCCAATTCTTTTTCTTGGAATGTCAATTTCCATTACTTTTACCTGCACTTTCTGATGCACTTTTACGACTTCATTCGGATCTTTGATGAAACGATTTGCCATTTGAGAAACGTGAACCAAGCCATCTTGATGCACGCCAACATCAACAAAACAACCAAATGCTGTAATATTTGTTACGATTCCTGGCAAAATCATCCCTTCTTTCAAATCTTCCATTGTATGCACATCTGAAGCAAACTCAAAGGCTTCGAGAGTTTCTCGTGGGTCACGGCCAGGTTTCTGAAGTTCGGAAAGAATATCGTTTAACGTTGGCAAACCAACTTTATCAGTTACATAATTTTTGAGGATAATTTTCGACTTAAGTTGTTCATTTCCAATGAGTTCTGCCACTTTTACACCCAAATCTTTCGCCATTTTCTGCACTATTGGATAAGTTTCTGGATGAACTGCTGAATTATCCAATGGATTTGCTGCTCCACGAATTCGCAAGAATCCAGCACTTTGCTCGAAGGCTTTTGCACCGAGTCTTGGCACTTTCTTTAATTCATCTCTTGAACTAAAAGCTCCATTTTTAGCTCTATAATCAACGATGTTTTGTGCCAACGCAGGTCCTAAACCAGAAACATAACTCAAAAGGTGTTTACTCGCAGTATTCAATTCAACGCCAACTAAGTTTACACAACTTTCTACCACCGAGTCAAGGCTTTCTTTTAGCATTTTTTGCTCGACATCGTGCTGATACTGCCCAACTCCGATAGATTTTGCATCAATTTTTACGAGTTCTGCCAGTGGGTCCATCAGTCTTCGGCCAATCGAAACAGCACCTCTTACCGTTACGTCTTTATCGGGAAATTCTTCACGAGCAATGGGAGAAGCAGAATAGATAGAAGCACCTTGCTCCGAAACCATGTGAACGGCAGGTTTTAAATTTCCATTTTTAATGACCGATTTTACGAGTGTCTCGGTTTCACGGCTTGCGGTTCCATTGCCGATGGCAACAGCATCAATTTTATAGTCTAAAATCAGCTTTTTGATAACCGCTTCCGCTTCCATTTGCTTGGTTAATGGATAAACGACTGTATCATAAATTAAATCGCCTTGCTCATTTAAACAAACAACTTTGCAACCAGTACGAAAACCAGGGTCGATACCTAATACTCGTTTTTGTCCCAATGGCGATGCCAGCAGAAGTTGACGAAGATTGGTTACAAAAATTTTAATTGCCTCACTATCAGCTTTTTGTTTTGAAATATTGCTAAATTCAGTTTCGATACTTGGTTTTAAAAGTCGATCGTATGAATCACTGATAGCTTGTTCAACTTGTTCTTTAGCTTCGGGCAAGCCTTTTAAATAGATTCGATCGAGGGCATCAACTCCACGCTCAGTTTCAATCGAAATATCAATGGATAAAAAGCCTTCTTCTTCGCCACGACGAAGTGCCAAAAGTCGGTGTGATGGAATTTTTGAAAGTGGTTCTGAAAATTCGTAATAATCTTGATACTTGATACCTTCTTCTTTTTTACCTTTCTTAACTTTTGAAGTAATGATTGATTCTCGCTCAAATAATCTTCTAACTGCATTTCGTGCTTGAATATCTTCATTTATCCATTCAGCCATAATATCTCTTGCACCTTGTAGGGCATCAGCAATATTTTCAACTTTATCATTCAGATATTTTTCGGCAATTGCTTCAATATTTCTGTCTTTCTGAGCAAAAATAAGCTTAGCCAATGGCTCAAGACCTTTTTCGATGGCTATACTTGCACGAGTTTTACGTTTTTGTTTATACGGCAAATATAAATCTTCTAACTCATTGATATAAAGTGCATTATTGATTTTTGTCAATAATTCAGGTGTCATTTTTCCTTGCTCCTCAATCGATTTAATGATAGCTTCTCGGCGTTTATCGGCTTCAAGAAATTTGTTATAAAGGTCTTTTGTATCTGCTACCTGTACTTCATCCATGCTGCCAGTCATTTCTTTTCGATAGCGAGAAATAAACGGCACAGTTGCACCTTCTTCGAGTAAAGCAATTGTATTTTGAATACTTTTTTCGGGTACTCCAATTGTTTGGGCAATTAATTGTATTTGTTTTTGGGTCATTGTTCCAACCTTTTTTATAAAATTTGTATCATAGTTTAAAGTCTGATTCGACTTTATTATTATTTCACAAAAATCCAATTAAATTATGAAAATGCAACTTGTTTTAGTGATGATTCTTTCCACATTATTCCTTACAAATTGTGAAAAAGAGAGTAATTCAGTTGATAATCAGGCAACTATGAGCGATTATGTAGTCAATTATGGTACCAGTTTCGGAATGTGTGTTGGTCCTTGTCGTAAAGAAATGAATTTGGTAAATGGTGAAGTCAATTTTACAGTTTTCTATACCGAAGGTAGGGGAGCAACAGGTGGAACGCCAAAAACATTTAAAGAATCGCTTGATACAAGTTTACAAAATTCAGTAGTAAAAGGTATTGATTATGAGTCGTTTAAGAAGTTGAACGATATTGTGGGCTGCCCTGATTGTGCCGATGGTGGTGCAGAATGGGTAGAAATTATGAAAGGTGATTCGAAGCACAAAGTGACTTTTGAATTTGGCAAAGCACCGAAAGAAATTGAAAGTTTAGTGACAGTTTTACGAGAAAAAAAGGTTTACTTTGAAGAAAAATATTTGAAGTAAATGTATGATATTCTCGTAGTTGGTGGTGGAGCGGCTGGTTTTTTTGCGGCAATCAACGCTGCTGAAAAAAATAAAGGATTAAAAATAGCAATTTTGGAGCGTGGGAGAGACGTTTTACAAAAGGTAAAAGTTTCGGGTGGAGGGCGTTGTAACGTAACCCACGCTTGTTTTGAGCCTGAAAAGTTGGTGAAATTTTATCCGAGAGGTGAAAACGAACTTTTAGCACCTTTCAAAAGGTTTAATCCAACGAATACAATTGACTGGTTTGAGAGTCGAGGTGTAAAAATCAAAAAAGAAGCTGATGGACGAATGTTTCCTGTGAGTGATTCTTCGCAGTCGATAATTGATTGTTTATTGGGTGCTGCTCAAAGAAATAAAATTGAGATTCTGACCAATTCGAGAGTTGAGCATTTTGATTATTTACCTACTGAAAAATCTAATTGGAAACTTCAAGTAGCGGGTGATAGAACCTTATACGCAAGAAAAATAATGATTGCCACAGGCAGTGACACCGCCGTTTGGGCTTTGCTTGAACGATTAAAAATTAAAATTATTGAACCTGTGCCATCGCTTTTTACATTCAATATCAAAGATCCTCGCCTCGCTGATTTAATGGGTTTATCAGTGCCAAATGCCATAATTAATATTCAAAAGACAAATTTTGAGAGCAATGGACCAACTTTGATTACTCATTGGGGGCTATCAGGGCCTGGAATTTTGAAACTTTCTGCGTGGGCAGCTCGTGAACTAAATGCGGCTAATTATAAATTCAATGTCAGAATAAATTGGTTGGCCAATAAAGATATAGATGCAGTTAGAACGCATTTACATAATCAGATTAATGCTCAACCTAAGAAGAATGTAGTAGCAAATGCCGAGTTTGGTTTACCAATTCGTCTTTGGAAAAGTTTATGTAATGCTGCTCAAATCGGTGAGTTTCAGAAATGGGCAGAAACTGGCAAAAAACATATTCAGCGTCTGAGTGAACAACTAACAGCAGGAAGTTTTGAGGTGAACGGAAAAAGTACTTTCAAAGAAGAATTTGTGACTGCTGGCGGCGTTGATTTATCAGAACTTGATTTTGAAACTTATAGTTTGAAGCAATATCCGAGCCTTTTTATGGCGGGCGAAGTGCTAAATATTGATGCCATCACTGGCGGATTTAATTTTCAAGCCGCTTGGACTGGAGGTTGGATTGCTGCACAAAACTTATGACTTTTTCTTGCGTCTAGCTTGTAAAATCTCCGAAAAAATAGACTTTTCATTTATTTCATCCAAAATGATGGCTTCTTGCAAGATTTCCTTGAAAGGAGCCTCTTTCTTTTTGAAGTCATCTAAGTCTTTAAGAGTTACGCCGTGAATAAATTTTCGTTTTTTTGACTCCAATAAGCCTTGTTCGTTGGACATCTGAAAACCTCGATGAAATCCTACCTCAATACCCTTGTTTTTATTTAAAACTACAAAATAACAAAGTTCATTTTTTACCCCAAACATGGCAGTATTAAACATAAAACGCTCAGTCATTTTCGGATGAGCATGTAAGATTGTTTCTCTAAGTTGATAAAGCAAAGCTGAAATTACAAGCTCTTGACTTTCAATAAAGTCTTCGATTGAAATGTATTTATTCATGGCTCGAAACTACCGTTTTGTGAATAAATGAACCAAGAATCATGCCTCCGATACTTGCCACTAAACCCCAAATCATGGATGGAATTGTGCTTTCATAAAACTCAAAGAATGTCCATACTATCGTTCCGAAAGTCATAGAAAAAATTGCCCCAAGTGCATTGGCTTTTTTCCAGTAAAGCCCAGCTACTAAAGGCACAAATAATGCAACCAAACTTAAAGCTGAAGACTCTCCGACTAATTCATAAATATCAGCCTTGAATAAAGATAAGGCTACACCAATTACTGTGATTCCGATGGTAGAAAGCCGCATGAGTTGCAATAATTTTTCATCAGAAATTTTATCTCCGTAGAGTGGTTTGATGATATTTTCGCCTAAAACAGTTGCTGGAGCTAATACGGAGCCGCTACATGTACTTAAAATAGCAGAAAGTAATGCTCCAAAAAATATGATTTGCATTCCTACGGAAGTATGTTGTAGTACCAAAATTGGGATCGTCATTTGTGTGTCACCTTGCTTGATGTCAGGATATAAAAGTGTCCCACAGAGTGCAATAACTAAAGGCATAGAAGCTATTGAGAGATACATAAATGCCGACCAATATGCACTATTGACTGCCACTTTTTCGGATTTTGCAGAAAGTGTACGTTGAAAAACATCTTGTTGAGGAATTGACCCCCAACCAATTGTTATCCAAGCCCCAAAATAAGCTACCCAACTTGGAATTGTATTTTCTTTGGGTGTAAACCTGAAGAAACCTTCAGGTGTTTTGGCAATCATTTGTTGCCAACCGCCAATCTGACTTACAAGTTCGAACATCAGTACCAACATTCCGACGATGATGACCGCCGTTTGTACAGTATCGGTGATTGCGACTGACCACATTCCTCCAATATATGTATAAAATAGCACAACAGAAGCACAAATAATGATTCCCCAAACAAAAGGAATATTGGCGATTGCTTGAAGTATAATAGCTAAAGCTACTAACTGAGCTGCAATCCAACCAAAATATGAAGGTATCATAAAAATTGCAGAAACCCATTCTACCTTTTTACTGTATCTTATGTTAAAATAATCGCTGAAAGTTAAAATATTTAGTTTATAAAGTGGTCGAGCAAAAAATAAGCCTAATAACAACAGACAAAGTGCTGCACCAAATGGGTCTTCGATTACGCCCAAAAGGCCATGCTCGACAAATTCTGAAGAAGCTCCCATGACTGTTTCTGAACCAAACCAAGTAGCAAATAGTCCCGAAGCTACTACATACGTTGGCATTCGTCGGCCAGCAATAGCAAAATCACTGGCAGTTTTTACAAACTTTGAAGCATACCAACCAACAAAAATTGTTAGGAGTAAATACAGTAAAATAAATGAAATAAGCATTAGTTTGACCAGTATTAATTAATTTAACTCAATTTTACGCAAAAATCACAAAAAAAAGCTAATTGAATGTGACTTTGCTTTTATTTTACAGTCATTATTTATATTTTTCGCAATAGAAACCTGAATTTTAATTTTTTACGCAGCTGTGACCCACCTAATTGAACGATTTACCGAGATATTAAGAAAAGGAAAGTATAATTCTCAGACGATAGCCGCTTATCGGAATGCTATCTTTGTATTCTATAATCACTTTCGAGATTTACCACAAAGTAAGATTACTGAAGAACTAATTGCGGCTTATTTAGTTGAGCTTGGTGAAAAAAAAGGAAGTGCAGTTGATGCTGCTCTTCAAGCTGGAAAAGCTATTAAATTATTTTACGAAGTAATTTTTAATAGAAAATTAGGTATCAAAGCTAATGGTGAGTCGAAGAGTGATAGTTTACCTGATATATTGACAGAAAAAGAAGTGACTAAAATTATTGGAGTTTTAGATAATTTGAAGCACAAAGCTTTAATGTCAATCATATACGCTGCTGGGCTGAAATTAAGCGATGTGCTGAACATGAAAGTTTCGGATCTTGATTTTGAGAAGAAAGAAATCGTAGTTTCTCCATCAAAATCTGAAAAAGGTAGAACTTTGATGTTACCTAAGAAATTATTGCCGATTCTGAAAGCTTATCTGGAAAAATACAAGCCAGAAGAATTACTTTTTGGTGGAGAAAATGGAAAAACGTATAGTCCAAGAAGTGTGCAGTTAGTTTTTCAGCAAGCAATGGCAAAAGCTAAAATTGAAAAAGACGCCTCAGTGCATACGCTCCGACACAGTTATGCGGTGCATTGCTTGGAACGTGGTATGGATATTCACTTATTACAAGAAATTTTGGGGCATAAATATCTACAAACAACTGCTATTTATAATCAGATTGCTCAAGTGCAACTCGTAAATATCCGAAGCCCATTTGAAGACCTTGATATTTAGTTCTGAGTTCTGAATTATGAGTTGACTGACGCACTTTTTTCGTGTACTTTTAACTCATAATTCAGAACTCATAATTCAGAACTCGTTTAGTCTTCCATGCTTGCTTCTTTCAGTACGATGGTTTTCTTTTTCATCGAACCTGCTTCCAATTCTGCCAATTCTTGACGATTTTTGGCAATATCAATGGCCATATAGATAGCGTTCAACATTGAAGATTCGTCGGCAATGTTTTTTCCAGCAATATCATAAGCCGTTCCGTGGTCGGGCGAAGTACGAACTTTTGGCAAACCAGCCGTGAAATTTACACCATTTTCAAAAGCAATCATTTTGAAAGGCATCAAACCTTGGTCGTGGTACATAGCCAAAACTGCATCATAACTCTTCCAGGCGGCTGTTCCGAAAAAGCCATCGGCAGGAAACGGCCCAAAAACTAAATTTCCTTTTTTCTTGAATTCAACTAAGGCAGGTTGAATAATTTCCTGCTCTTCCATTCCCAACAATCCATTTTCGCCTGCATGAGGGTTTAATCCTAAGACTGCAATTCTTGGCTTTTGCTTCCCAAAATCACGTATTAAAGAAGTTTTAATTTGCTCTAATTTGCTGATAATGAGTTCTTTATTGATATTTTTCTTAACCTGTTCTAACGGAACGTGGGCAGTGGCAACACCGATTTTTAATTCATCGCTAACCATAAACATCAACTCTTTATTTTTTACGCCAAAAGCATCTGCCAAAAATTCAGTATGCCCAGGAAACTTAAAATCATCGTTCTGAATGTTGTGCTTGTTGATAGGAGCTGTTACCAAGGCATCAATTTTACCCGCTTTTAAATCTTCAACGGCACGTTTCAATGATTCAAAAGCCAATTTACCTGCTTCGGGCTTTACTACCCCTGGCTGAACTTCCAACGATTGGTCGCTCATGCAGTTGATAACATTTACTTGTTTGTGGTTTACTTGCTCTATTTTATGAATCGTGAAAAACTGCCAATCTTTAAAATCGAGTAATTGCCGATAACGGTTAATTACTTTTCCAGAACCATAAATAACGGGAGTACAGATTTTGTTTAGTCGATTGCCACCGACTGCTTTTAGGATAACTTCAGGGCCGATACCATTAAAGTCTCCGATGCTTATACCAATAATTGGTTTTTGAATTTCGCTCACTTTTCGACAGGATTTTAGAGATTTTAGGATAAACAATATTATTTCTAACAAAAAATAACATAAAACAATGCGTATCCAAATACTGAACTGTAATTTTGTTGCAAGTTACTGACAATCATATTATAAAAAAAGTACTGTGAATACAAACAATGCTACGAATAAGGGTTTGGTGTTAATTGCTGACGAAATGCACCTAAGTTTAATGCCGATGCTCGAAAACCTGGGCTACGAGCCTGACTATCAACCCAAAATTGCAAGAGCTGAAATCATTGAAAAGTTAAATAATTATGTTGGTCTGATTATCAGAAGTAAGACTTTTGTAGATGCAGAATTATTGCAGAATGCCCATCAATTAAAATTTATTGGTAGAGCAGGAGCTGGTCTTGATTTGATAGATATTGATTATGTGGAGTCTAAAAGTATTGCACTTTTTGCGGCAAATGAAGGGAATCGAGTAGCCGTGGCCGAACATGTACTCGGTATGACTTTGTGTTTAATGAATAATATACTGATTGCTGACCGTGAAGTTAGAAATGGCGTTTGGCAACGAGAAAAAAATAGAGGTTATGAGTTGATGGGAAAAACTGTTGGAATTATTGGCTATGGAAATAATGGTTCGGAAACTGCGAAACGTTTTAAGGCATTTGGTTGCAAAATTTTAGCTTTTGATAAGTTTAAAAAAGATTTTTCTGATGAAATTGTCGAAGAAAGTGCAATGGAAAGAATCTTTCAAGATGCCGATATTTTGTCTTTACACATTCCTCTTACGAGCGACTCAAACAAATGGGTAAATGCTGAGTTTCTGTCGAAATTTTCAAAAAATATCCTTTTAATCAATGCTGCACGTGGGGAAATTGTTTCTTTGAAAGATTTGGCTGAAAGCATCGAAAATGGTAAAGTCAGAGGAGCGTGTTTGGATGTTTTAGAAAATGAAAAACTACAAAAACTTACTGATGAGCAAAAAGTAGTTTTTGAAAAATTAACAACTTCAGAACGAGTGATTTTTACGCCACATATTGCTGGTTGGACTTTTGAATCATATATAAAAATCAATGAGGTTTTGATTGAGAAAATTTCGAGTTTAGGTTGATATTTAGTCGATAAATGCTTGATAAATAAAGTTTTAATAGTAATTTGGGCGTGATTTTTATATCCTCTATTCGACAATTAACTATGAAAAAGTTCTTCATTTTAATCTTATTTTTGGGTTTTGCAAATTGCGTTTCATTGGCTCAAACATTTACGGTTAGTGCCAATAAGCGTTATATTCTGAAAGAAAACAAGCCCTTTATTTGGGTTGGAGATACTGCATGGGAGTTATTTCATGCTCTTGATCGAGACTCTGCCACTTATTATCTTACAAAAAGAGCTTCGCAAGGTTTTACTATTATTCAAGCGGTAGCTTTGGCAGAATTAGATGGTTTGAATTCTCCTAATGCTTATGGAGAAAAACCATTCGTGAATAATGACCCAACAAAACCCAACGAAGCCTATTTCCGTCACGTTGATTTTATAGTTGATAAAGCCAATGAACTTGGCCTCAATATCGGACTTTTACCAACTTGGGGCGATAAAGTTTTTAAAGACCGTTGGGGAACTGGCCCTGAAATATTTAATGCAGAAAATGTGAAAGTTTTTGCCAAATGGATAGGAAATAGATACAAAAATCGTAAGAATATCATTTGGATTTTGGGTGGTGACCGTAATCCTCGTGCTGGCTCGCAAGATGTTGCTCTCTGGCGTTCAATGGCAGCAGGAATTGTGGAGGCTCATGGTGGAAATGGAAACGCATTGATTACATTTCACCCGCAACCAAATAAAGAGGGGGCAAGCGAGTGGTTTCATGACGATGATTGGTTTGATTTTAATATGTTTCAGACTGGTCATTGTCGAGATAATGATGTTTATAACCGAATTCAAGGTTCATATAACCGTCAATTAGTTAAACCTGTAATTGATGGTGAACCAATTTACGAAGACCATCCTGTTTGTTTCAATGCCAATGATTTGGGTACAACTAATGCTTATGATGTGCGAAAAGCACTTTATTTAGATGTTTTTGCTGGAGCATTTGGCTTCACGTATGGGTGTCATGATGTTTGGCAAATGTATCGCCCCAATGCTACCCCAGTTAATGGTCCACATTTTTATTGGAAGACTGCTCTTGAATTACCCGCTGCCAATCAAGTTAAATATTTGAAGAGATTGATAGAGTCAAGGCCAATTTTGGATAGAGTTCCTGATCAGTCGTTAATTCTTGAAAATGCCAATTCTGCTTATGAGCGAATCCAAGCGACACGTGGTAATGATTATATTTTTATTTATTCGGCGGCAGGAAAATCTTTTACGGTTAATTTAGGAAAAGTGTCTGGTAGTCAGTTAGTTGGCTATTGGTTTTCTCCCAAAAATGGTCAGGTACAAGAAATCGGTATTATTGAAAATAAAGGTACAAAACAATTTACTCCTCCAACTTCTGGCTATGGTCAAGATTGGGTTTTGGTTTTAGATGATGTTGCTAAAAAGTATGTTAAACCATAAAAAAGCTGAGTATCAATTAAACTATAATTGATACTCAGCTTTAATAGATTTATATTGAGGGCTATTTATTCCTCCTCTTCCTCACTTCCAGCATAATTGAAACCAAAGTTTTCATCAATCGCATTATCTACACAGAGTGTTTCTAAATCAGCGATAAAATCATCAGGATATTCGGTAAGTATTTCAAAGTTTTTGATGTAAGTATATTCTACACCATCTTCTTCTTGGGCTTCATAGTCAAAATAAAAGTCTTCCTCATTTTCTACATACTCCATGCAGAGTTCCTCCAACTGAGTTGCAAAATCTTCAGTATCTTCGGTTTGTATCCAAAAATCAGTAACATAAACCATTCCATCAACGGCAAAACTTGACTCTTCAGAATCATCCCAGACACCCTCACTAAAATCAAGATTTTCGACCGATTTTATAATCCATGAGTCGTGCCCATTATAATCTTGATTTATTACGTAGTCATAAGGAATATAGCAATAACCTCGATCGCCCCAATCTTTCCCCCAAGAATTTCGTACGATAAAAACTTTGTCAGGGTCAGAGTATCCTACACAAAGCATTGCATGCCAACCATGAGTTGTTCGCACATTATCTGATGGTTTTGGCATCGGGACTCGTCCTCTATTTTTGCAAGCACTATCAAACGACTCAAAAGTATTAATACAAAATGAAATCGGATAGCCTTCAGCCAGTGTATGTTTCCAAATTTCAAGGTCAGTTTCAATATATTCGGCATCTACTATTTTGAAATTTGAACCGTGGTCATAGGCTGTTTGGTCAGGTTCATCAAGAATCATAGTATCGTCGTTTGGCCATAATTCTTCCGCACAAGCTCCGTATTCTTTTAACCCTTCGATGGCATTGTACATCACCGAACCACAATCTTTATCGGCCGAATCTCCAAGCCAACGAGCATTATAATAAATATATAGACGACTTACATCGGCCGAATCTCCATTATTTCGCTTGGCCAGATATTCATAAGCACCCGCAAAAGCATTTGCTACGCAGCTATTACCAACTTGCATTTCTACTTCGGTGAGATGTTCTCTTAAATCAACTTTAGATGGGAGTTTATCGAGTTTTCCAGCTTCTTTTTTCTTTACATTCGCAGGAATTGCTCCTGCAAGATAGCCGCCAATACGGTTTGCCATGACTAAATGGTTAGTTTTAGGTGATTAGGTACTAATATTTCTTCAAAAATATGAAATTCTGCTATTTCAAACACAAAAGTTTTACAAAGTTTATGGGAGCAAAGGTTTTAGAGCTAAATGTTTAGCAATAGGGATTGGATTTAGAGCATAAAATAATATGGTGAGGAGTAATTTTTGCAGGTATTCCATACATGATGATTGGAGATACCATATTGTGAAAATATAATATCTCCAAATCGAATTGATTAATGTTTGTCCTATAATTTATCAGGCGAAATTGGCTGTGGTACAACATTATTAACTGGTTTTGTGCTTTTTAGGTAAGCAAACATAGCCACTGCATCTTCTTTTTTAATGTTGACGTAATTTTGCCAAGGCATGGGTGGCAAAAGTGGTCTTGCCGAACGAATGCCTTTACTTTTCCCTTCGGTAAGAGCAATAATAAATTGTTCTTCACTCCAAGTACCGATACCTGTTGCGTCGGAGGTAAGATTTGCCGAAAACGAAACTCCCCAAGGCCCGACTGCTGCTGTATTCATCATATTGAAAAGAACCCATTCTTTGAGTGATTCTTTGTTAATTTTACCTACAGGCATTGAGGCTGGGTGTCCCGAAAGGTCTTTTGACATATCAGAAGCTGGGCCTTGAGCTGTCATTACTTTTGGTGAATGGCAATCTCTACATCCCATAATTTCAACCAAATATTTGCCTTTTTCAACTTGTTGAGGCGTGTATTTGTTTGAAACTTTAGAAGTCTCGTTTTGAGGGTATGTAAATGAAGAAATTACGGAGCAACTAAATACTAAAATTGATAAAATAAGCATTGATTTTTTCATGGGTACGAAGTTTAGTGTTTGATTTTTGAAACTACCAAATTAACTGTTAAGCAACAAAAAATGAAATAAACTTATTGAGTGGTAATTTTTAAATAAGCATAAACTTGTTTTTTAGAACTGAGAAGTTGGTTATACTGATTCTACAGAATTTTTGTTTTTTTTGATATTTAAAATAAAGTTATTAAACGGATATATTAGATATTATAATTAATAAAAAAGTATTTTATTGAATGTAATTATTTGGAGAAAGCAAATATTTAATGCATTGTTTATCTGTCATTTCTGCTCAATTACTTGGTTATTAATGTTTTGGCATGGTTATTTCTTTCAGTACGTTATAAGTGTGATTCAAAACACTCATTTCGAGATCGTAACCAGATATAGTATATATATTTATAAAGATATTATTTCACTCAATAGCAAAAAAAGTAAAAAAGGGCAGAAGATTCTGCCCTTTTTTCTTATATATCGTTGAGTTCTACCAAAGATTAATGTAATGGTCTTCTTTGCCTCTCATTTGTTTTTCATCTTCGTCAGTTTTGTCATAATAGCCGCAAAGGTGTAAAACTCCATGGACAATCACTCTTCTGAATTCATGTTCAAAACTTGTCTTGAAATCTTTGGCATTATCGGTAATCCTCTCAATGCTAACAAAGATATCACCTTCAATCAGCATTTCATCTTCCGAATTATCAAATGTGATAATATCTGTCAATGTGTCATGGTCGAGGTATTCTACATTTATCTTGTGTAGATACTCATCATCACAAAAAATATAGTTGATTTCGCTCAACTTAAAGCCTTCAGCTTCAATGACCGACTTCAACCATCGCTTGGTTTTTATTGGGTTCGCAACCTTAAAGTCGATGGATTCCGAATGAAAATTTATCATGCTACTTTATTTCTTTTCTTATCAAGGGTCATTAAAAGGGCTGGTAATAGAATCAGATTGGCAATCATCCCCATTAAGAGCGTAATTGAAATCAAACTTCCCAGATAAACCGTACCTTTAAAATTTGAAACTGCAAAAATACCAAATCCAAAAAATAAGATGATTGCGGTATAGAACATACTTATACCAGTGTACATAATTGTTTCAGTGATGGCTTCCGAAACAGTTTTATTGTGGTTTTTAAGTTCATCTTTATATTTTGTCAAGAAATAAATTGTTCCATCGGAAGAAATTCCAAATGCAATACTAAATACCAAAATTGTCGTTGGTTTGAGTGGAATACCGAAGTATCCCATTACGCCAGCCGTGATAATTAATGGCAAAATACTCGGAATCGTAGAGATGAGAATCATACGGGCATCAAAAAACTGTGTAGCCATTACGATACAAATCAAACCAATCGCCCAAAGTGTACTTTCAATCAAATTTTGGAGTAAATAGTCATTTCCTTTCATGAATACCACGCCATTTCCAGTGATTTTAGCATTTATTTGTTCTTCTTTTGGCAGCCATTGTTGGGCTTCACGGTCATAATTGAAGATTGTGTCAATTTTTGGTTGAAGTGTTTCGACTAATTCTCTAATTCTGACAGTTCCTGCATCACCACATTGAAAACTCACGCGAGTAAATTGTTTGGTGCTATCGATAAAAGGCGTTGCCAAATTTTCTTTCCCTTTTACAGTTCCAACGTACTCTGCCAATTTTTGAAGTTCAAATGTTCCAGGCAACTGGAAATATTTAGGATCTCCACCACGATAGCCTTGATAAACCAATTTAATTGCTTCTACCAATGAAATAGGGTTTGTGAAATCATCGTATTTGGCAAATTCTCTTTGCATGACTTTGATTTTATTCAAAACTTGTGGATTTAATACACCATTTTCTTTCTTAGTGTCAATGACCACCTCAAAAGGTACAATTCCATGAAAATGTTTTTCGATAAACTTCAAGTCAGCGTAAATAGGGTCTTTTTGAGGCAAATCATCTACGATATATCCGATTGCCTTTAATCGAGTCATGCCAAATGTGAACACAATTACCAAAAATGCAATAAACCAATAGAGATAAGTACGTTTTGTGTGTACGATTCGATTCACAAAACTCAAGAATGCTGTAAGATTCTTATTATCAAGATGTCGAACGTTCTTTGCACTTGGTGGGGCAGAATAACTAAATAATATTGGAATCAAGATTAATGATATTGCCCAAGTTGACATAACGGCAATGGCAGCTACTAAACCAAATTCTAATAAAAGAGGGCTTCCTGTGAAGTAAAATACAAAAAAGCCTATGAAAGTAGTCACGTTTGCCAAGAAGGTCGCTTTTCCAATTTTTTCGATAGAAACCGCTAAAGCACGCATTTTATCGCTATGTTTCAGGAATTCTTCTTGGTATTTATTGACTAAAAATATGGTATTTGGAATGCCAATAACAATAATTAAAGGAGGAATGAGTCCAGTCAGAATCGTAATTTTATATCCAAATAAAACTATATATCCGACCGACCAAATCACCGAAATTATAACAAGTAATGAAGTATAAAGGACTGTACGAATTGAGCGAAAAAAAATGTAAAGAATGCCGATAGTTACTAAAAAAGCTAAGCCGAGAAATCTGGTTAATTCGGCCGATACCTTTGAAATAAAATTGGTACGAATAAACGGCATTCCTGAGAAATGTACTTCAATATTATTTTTTTCGCCAAATGATTTTGCGGCGGCTTCAATTTCTCTTGAAATCGTAATTCGTCCTTTACTATTTAACTTCGACTGGTCGAAAGTTACAGCCATTAAGTGAGCATTTCCTTCTTGGCTATAAATAACCCCTTTATAGAAGGGTAGTTTATCTATTTTAGCTTTTAAAGTATCGATTTCAGCCTGAGTTGTTGGGCGTTTGGCAATTAGCGGAGGGAAATTGAATTTTTTCTCAATGCTATCTTTTTCAATACCAAATAAGTTAGCATTTGACAGAACATTTTTAATCCCTTCAATATTTTTGATTTTTTTGCTTAAATCATACCATTGTTGGAAAGTTTCGAGTTGATAAACTTTGTCGCTTTCGATGGCGATAACCATCACGTTTCCATCTTCACCGAAACGTTGCTTGAAGTCTTCGTAAATTTTAAAATTTTCGTCACTTTGGGGAAGAATTCGGGCCAATTCGTAAGACATTGTGATTTTGGATGCCATGAAACCCATAAAAATGGTTGTAATGAGCAATACAAAAAGCCAAGTCTTGCGGTTTTTTAAAATAATTTTAGAAAGATTATACCAGAACATAAATAAGGTTTTTCAGTAGTCAGAAATTTTCAAGGATACTTTAAATGTAGGCTATAAAGTGCAAAATTACTCTTTTTTTAAGTATTGTCTAAGTAATTTATCTGGAATTCTAAGTGAGTAAATAAACCAAACTTTAAATTTTAGATGAACGAAGACCAGTAAAATGTTTTTCTAAAAGTATGCTTGCTCCTTGAATCGGCAAAATTGCTTCAGAAAGCACCTGATTTGCTATTATTTCTAAGTTTTCTTTGACATATTTATCCGAAAAAAACTGTGTTTCAAGGTATTGTTTAATATAATCGTTCATCCAATTGAGACTTTGTTCTTGGCGATTTTTTTTCCAAAAACCATTTCCTTTCATTTGGTTTTCAAAATCAGTAATCACTTGCCAAATTTCGGATAAACCTGTTTTTTCTAAAGCAGAGCAAGTAAGTACGGGTGGATACCAATTATTGGCAGTTGGCGGAAAAAGATGCAGAGCATGTACGTATTCCATGCGTGCGTTTTTCGCTTTTTGATTATTATCACCATCGGCTTTTGTGATGGCAATTGCATCGGCCATTTCCATAATTCCTCTTTTAATCCCCTGTAACTCATCGCCCGCTCCCGAAAGCATCAAAAGTAAAAAGAAGTCAACCATGCCTTTTACAACTGTTTCTGACTGACCGACCCCAACGGTTTCTACGATTATAATTTCAAAACCTGCTGCTTCGCATAAAAGCATGGTTTCACGGGTTTTATTGGCTACACCACCGAGTGTATTTCCCGATGGTGAAGGGCGAATATAGGCGAGTGAATCGTGGGCTAATTCTTCCATGCGAGTTTTATCGCCCATGATACTGCCTTTGGTTCGTTGGCTGGTTGGGTCAATGGCTAAAACTGCAATTTTTTTGTTGAGTGAAGTAATATGCTTGCCAAAAGTTTCAATAAAAGTACTTTTACCAACCCCTGGAACCCCCGTAATTCCTATTCGGATTGCCTTGCCAGTTTGTGGCAAAACTCCTTCCAGTACTTTTTGTGCAATTAGTCTGTCGTTTTCTAACTGGCTTTCTATCAAGGTAATAGCTCGACTCAAAATAATTCGATTCCCAGCTAAAATTCCTTCGATATATTCTTCCGCAGTTAGACGTTTTTGCATAAATAATATTTTTTTGAAATGATTTTTATTACATTTGAGAAACAAAGATATTAAACAAAAGAGAATTCCTTGATTTTTTATTCAAGCCAAATTTTAAAATTAACCTATAAAAAATAATGAAAATCGTACTCATTGGTGCTACAACGGGAATTGGCCGCTCATTGGCTGAGTTTTATGCTTCACAAGGCCACGAATTGGTAATTACAGGAAGAAGAACAGCATTGTTGGAAGAAGTTAAAAATGCATTTCCCAATATTAAAATTAATGTTTTAGAAATGGATGTAGTGAAAACCGATGAAGCTCGTGCTAAAATGGATGAAGCCGAAAAACTGATGAATGGTATTGATTTGGTAATTATTAATGCAGGCGTAGGTTTCCAGAAAGCAACTTATGAGCAAGAAATGAATACCATTGATATAAATGCCCGTGGATTTACGGCTTTGGCTCAATGGTCATATAAATATTTTGCACAGAAGGGGAGTGGGCATTTAGTAGGGGTGTCGTCATTGGCTTCTCAAACAGGTAGTGCCTATTCGCCCGAATACCATGCTACAAAGGCGTTTATGGCCAATTATATGTCAGGTCTCCGAATGCGTTCGGCCAAATATTACCCAAATGTTTTTGTAACAGATATACGCCCTGGTTTTGTCGACACTCCTATGACAAAGCAAAATAAAGGAATGTTTTGGGTAGCAACGCCAGAAAAAGCCGCCCAACAAATTGCAGTCGCAATTGCTGCTCGTAAGAAAGTGGCCTACATCACAAAACGATATCAAATCATAGCTATTTTATTAAAAATATTGCCCGAATGGCTCATTGCAAAACTTTTTTAATTTTTGATTAATACTAGTTGACTTTTCTAACATTTATGGGCGAAAGTAGTTTAATGATAAGATTAATTTTACAAAAAATGAAGACTAATATATACATTATTGTTATTTGCTTGTGTTTTTGGTCGTGTCAGAAAAATGAAAATACGCCCTTGTGTCGTCTTACAAAGTTTGTTACTGAATATCCAGCCACAAAGTTGATTCACCACGATTTGATTACTTTAAAAGACAATCGTATCGAACGAATGTATAGCTACGACCTCAGAAATGGAACTGACACTACTGCCCGCCAAAAAGTTATTTTTGAATACAATGCTCTTGGCAAGGTGAGCAGAATTCGTGACGAGACAAATTTGACGAGGATTATTTTGTTCGATTTTGTTTATGGAACAAAAGAAAATCCCGAAAAAGTTATTCAGAAAGTAAATAACTTGCAGAACAATGAGATAATATTGGAATTTGATAGTAAAAATAGAGCAACTGGAGCGATTAGTTTAAATTTAGTAGGGCTCAATCGTACGATTGAATATGATGCTAAAGGAAATCCGTTCAGAATTACAAGGGCTGATTTTGGGAGTCCAGCCACTATCAATGAGCATACTTTTGATGATAAACGTAATTTTTTTGAAGGAATTCCTGAAATTGGTTTGTATTGGTTATTGCGTCCACTCTATAATTTTCTACCATTTGGTAGTAATAATATAATCGGTACAAAGTTTTATACAATTCAAAATTTAGAATTTAAAGAAGTACCAGACATTAGGACCATCAGAGAGACAACATATAATGCCAATGGATTTCCAACTTCGATGAATATCATCATGGAAAATCAAGGAAAAACGATTAGCAGTATATCTAAATTTGAATATAGTTGTGAATAGCTTACGGATGAGTTTGTAGAAACGCCTCAGCAACGAGCATATCTTCGGGCGTAGTAATCTTTATGTTTTCGTAAGCTCCATCAATGAGTGTTATTTTGTCTCCTGCAAATTCTAACACACTGGCACAATCAGTGAAAAAAGCTTGTTCTTCAACCTCAAAAGCTCGTTTCATTAGATCTACTTGAAACGTTTGTGGAGTTTGAACCAATTTGAGTTTTGTGCGGTCGAGAGCAATACTTTCGCCACTTGCTTCAACTTCTCTGACTGAGTCTTTCACCCAAACGCTCGTCACGGCTGAGCCTTTTTCTGCTGCAACTTTGTAGGAGTTTTGTATTATATCAAGATTAATGAGAGGCCGAACACCATCATGAACGGCTACCAGTCCATGAGTTTTGATGGTGGCTAAACCATTTCTAACAGACTGAAAACGAGAAGCCCCACCAATTGCAATGGTAATTGAGTTTTTGAAAGATTGTATAGTTTCGTTAGATACCGTAATCTCATTCCAATATTCAATGTCGTTTTTGGGTAAAACAACAATTACTTGAATATCAGGTATTTGTAGAAATTTTTCAACCGTGTGAATTAAAATTGGCTTGCCTTTGAGCGGAAGAAACTGCTTCGGAATCTCACTTTTCATCCGGCTACCACTTCCACCAGCAACAATTATTGCGTAGATTCCCCAACTACCCCTAACCCCTAAAGGGGAACTTATTTTGTTTACCTTCATTTTTTCAGTTCTCCTTTGGAGGTTTTCGGGGTGAGGTTTTAAATTATCAACATAACATCACCATAAGTAAAGAATTTGTATTTTTCCTTGATGGCTTCTTGATAGGCTTGCATAATTAATTCGTGTCCTCCAAATGCACAAGCCGTCATTAATAAGATTGATTCTGGCAAGTGCAAGTTAGTAAGAAGTGCATTTGTAATCTTGAAGTCGAAAGGAGGGAAGATAAATTTATCTGTCCAGCCATTGTTTACAGGTTTCAAATGATTACTTGCCGAAACCGAAGATTCGATGGCTTTCATGGCTGTTGTTCCAATTGCACAAATACGTCCTTCTTTGTCAATTGAATTATTAACAATATCACAAGTTTCTTCTGGAATAAAGAAATTTTCAGAGTCAGTTTTGTGCTTAGTCAAATCTTCCACATCAACTTGGCGGAAAGTACCGATACCAATATGCAATGTGATTGGACAGAAATTTGTCCCTTTCAATTCCATGCGGCGTTGGACATTACGAGTAAAGTGCATACCAGCGGTTGGAGCTGCCACTGCACCTTCATTTTCAGCAAAAATTGTCTGATAACGTTCTCTATCTTCTTCAGTTACTGGACGTTTGATGATGTCAATCGGTAATGGAGTTTCGCCTAATTCATGGATAGTTTTCATCATTTCTTCGTGTGAGCCATCAAATAAAAATCTGATAGTACGGCCACGTGAAGTTGTATTATCAATTACTTCGGCTACTAAATCGCTATCGCCAAAGTAAAGTTTATTTCCAACACGAATCTTACGAGCTGGATCAACCAATACATCCCACAGACGCATTTCACGGTTCAGTTCACGAAGCAAAAAAACTTCAATTTTTGCACCTGTTTTTTCTTTTGAACCATATAAACGGGCAGGAAATACTTTTGTGTTGTTGACTACCATCGTGTCGTTTTCACCAAAATAATCAACAATGTCTTTAAACATTTTGTGTTCGATTTTCTTGGTTTTACGATTCACCACAATCATACGGCTACTATCACGTTGGTCGTATGGGTGCATTGCAATAAGACTATGCGGAAGGTCAAGTTTAAATTCTGAAAGTTTCATTGTTATTTTATTCCCAACTCTGATTTTTACAGAGACATTGTTAGATTTCGTTCATGTATTGGGGTGATTGTTATCTGACATGAAGAAATTTAGGCGAAGAAAAATTGCTTAACCTAAGTAATAAGGCTGCAAAGGTACGAAATCGGAATAGGGGGTGTCAAGTGTTTTAATATAAATGTTTTATGATTATTATCAAAATATTAAATAAAAAAAAATGAGACACAACTTTTATGCCTCATTTTAAAGAAATATGCTTGGTTTAAACACTAATTTTTCCTTTAAGAAATAATTTTCCTTTTCCTGCCATTAAAACTCGGTCGCCAGCGAGTTTGCATTTGAGAAACCCTTTTCGGCTCGAAATCTGTTCAGCCGTTAATTCAGTTTTACTTAAAATTTTAGCCCAATAAGGTACTAATTTAGTGTGTGCCGAACCTGTAACTGGGTCTTCATCAATACCTGAACCTGGACCAAAAAAACGTGAAACAAAATCAAGTTTTTTAGATTTTGCTTTAGCAGTTACGATTATTCCACGTGCTTTGATATGCTTTAATGCTCCGAAATTTGGTTTTAAATCTTCAATTTCTTTTTGAGAACCATATACTAACATATAGTCATCAGAAGCTCGGTAAATTTCTTTAGGTTTTTTACCAATGCTCTCGATAAGTCCTTCTGGAGCTTCCGAAATAGAGGTTTCTTGCATAGGAAAATCAAGTTCGAGCCATTTATCCTCTTTTCTTACTTTCAGAATTCCGCTTTTCGAACTAAATAAGATAACGTCTTTATTATATTTCAAAACATTAAAGATAACAAACGAAGTTGCCAAAGTAGCATGACCACAAAGATTGACTTCGACTGTTGGCGTAAACCAACGAATATCAAAACCTGTTTCGCTCGGAACAAAAAAAGCAGTTTCGGAAAGGTTATTTTCAAAGGCAATTTTCTGCATTAATTCGTCTGATAGCCATGTTTTTAGTGGAACAACTGCCGCAGGATTTCCTCCGAATAGTTTATCCGAAAAGGCATCTACTTGATAGATAGGTAATTGCATTTTATCTGAATTGAGTTTTTACTAACTATATCTAACTTTTTGGATTAAGATATTTTAAACGAATAATTCGTTGGTAAAGAACGTTTGCTCGAGAATTTGACTACTTTCCAATTGATTATTAGATAGCCATTTGAAAAATGCAGTCAGCTTTTCGGGTTGCATTTTTCCACAATTGGCTTCATTACCGAAAAAAGGTGCTGTGACTTTCACCGATTTTTCGATATCAATATTTGCTTTGTCATAATCAGTGAGAAAGTTTTTCAGTATTTTTGTAGCTTCGGAAATATTGTTTTTTGCGTATAAATAACCTTCTTGAGTTGCTTTCACGAAAGCAGTATATTCAGTTTTTTGTGCAATAAGCTTGGAGTTTTTTGTGAAAATTACTGGCGAATAACCATAAGGAATACAGAAATCTCCCAACGAAAATTTGTGGAGTTCAATCATCTTACTTTCGGCTTCAATTCCTTCCCAATTATTAAAAATCCAAGTTGCATCAGCCTTGCCTTCCAAAACTGTATTCCAAATGCCAAGTTTTTCAGGGTAAATGATTTGAATATCTCCTTTACCGCCATCATTTTTTACCATTTCTTTCACAATATGGTCTTCATAACGGGCTTTGTACGAGGCATAAATTTTTCCGTCTAAAAGTTTTGGTGTGTCAAGTTTTGATGACTTTAGCGTAACAATACTACTCAAGTCTTCTTGTAGAATCGCATAAATAGCAATTGCATCAACATAATTGTCTTTATTATTGAGGCTGATTACAGTTTCAAATGGTGCAATGGAGAAATCGCATAAATCTAACTCCAGTTTTTTTCCTGGTGTTAGTTCATAATTATCTTCCGAAGGATTTAAAATCTCTACATTTAGATTTTTATACTGATAAAAACCAAGCTGTTGGGCAATAAAAATTCCGATGTGGTTAACGTTGGGTGTCCAGTCTAAAGCTACTTTTAAGGTTTTCATTTTAATGTGTGAAGAGTAAATTTATAGATTGATTCCTTTTGAATCTCAAAGTCAGTCTGAAATTTAAATATGCAATTGAATATTTAAAGATTAGTTTTTCTTAGCAATCAAATTCTGCTTCGTCAGAAAAAGCATTATAAAGATAACACTAAATAGATAAATGATGTTTCGAGAATCAATTAGACCTCGGCCAAGTGCTTCGTAGTGATAGCCCAGACTTAAAAAACTGATATAAAATTGAGTAGTTCCGTTGAAAATATTGGCTAATTGCTGTATTCCATCGTATAAAATATAGCATAGAACCGCTCCGACAATAAACGCAACTATTTGATTATCAGTCATAGACGAAGCCCATAAACCAATACTGGCAAATGTCGCACCGAGTAAAAGTAAACCTAAATAAGAGCCAACCACCGCTGCCGAATCAATATTTCCTATGGGGCTGCCCAGCTGATAAACCGAATAATAGTAAAGTAAAGTAGGTAAGACCGCAATGAAAATCAGTAAAAATGTTGCCAGAAATTTACCAATAATTATCTGCCATTCGCTCAAAGGTTTGGTAAACAATAACTCAATCGTTCCACTTTTATATTCCTCAGAGAGCGAACGCATTGTGATGGCTGGAATCAGAAAAACAAAAATAAAAGGCGAAAGTTGAAAGAAATTATTGAGGTCGGCATAGCCATAGTCCAGCACATTCGAGTCGAAAAACCAAGTAAATAAGCCAACAATTACTAAAAACACACCAATTACAATGTAGGCAACTAATGAATTGAGAAAACTGTTAAGTTCTTTACGAAATATTGAAAGCATTTTTGAATGTTAGATTTAAGAGAAAATTATTTTTGAAATAGAGTTTAAAACTCCATTTCAGGTTTAGAATTTTTAATGATTGCTGATACAATCAACGAAAAAACAAAGCCAAAGAGTATGTAGCCGATGATTGAAAACAAAAATGTGAGTCCAGGAGTAGCAAAGCGACTTGCAATTTCCATTGCTTGGTCAATTTGTTCGGAAGAAAGTCCTTGTTGCTCTAATTGCTCAATTTGCATTTCACGCATTTGTTGAATAATCGTAGTATCAATAAACGTGATATAAATATAGTTGAAAATCGAAGCAGCAAGACCACAAACAGCACTCGTGAGTGTGCCTAAACCTAAACCTTCACTGAATCCTAAAAAATTATTATTCATCAACTTAAATTCTCTCAATGACATCACGATTCCGATTAACAATAGAATAAAAGGAATCCAAGAAAGTGACGGTGTTTTGAAATATCCAGTAATGTAAAGAGCAACAGTGTAAATAATAATCATGATTGCACTTATAATTCCCCATTTAAGTGCAATGCGAGCGGTTGATGGTTTTTCCATTTCAGTTTAGAGTTAGGTAATTGATGAGTAAATTTAACGAAAAATCTATGAAATAGTGAATGTATGACGGCGAAATATTACCGAAACAATCGTTATTCCTACAATACACAATTGTTTTTTTACAATTTCATCGAGAAATACATAAGCTGCTGAAGGAATTTCTTGAGCTTGTTTCAAAAGAACTTCATATTCTTTGATTCCGAAATCTCTGATGTGTGTATCCTTAATTTTTTCAATGCCTTTCATATTTTCCTGCACCCAAAGCATAATTGCGTGATTATTTCCGTAAGGTTTATCAATAAATTGTACAAAAATAAAAAATACCAAGCCCGTAATTACTGCCGCGACTAAATTGGTCATAAAACCTACCGAAAAACCCTCCGTAAAAGTCAAAACGCCTAAATTATTGGCTCGATAAACCCAAGTTGCGACAATCACAAAAATAATATTGATGCCAAAAGCAGGTAGTTTGTATCTGCCAAATGGACTTTTTTCTAAACCATAATATTGTATGAGTGCTACTATAATGCAAATAAATGCCGCAATAGACCCATAAATAAACGCATATCTGAGAATTTTATTTTTAAGCATTTTTGTTATTTGTTGATGAAAATTTTGCCTTTATTGACAACCGCTTTTACTTTACCTGTTAGTTTTTTATCAATAAAAGGTGAATTTTTCGATTTTGATTGAATATTTTTTGACTCATAAATCCATTCTTGGCTTGGGTCGAAAATACTTAAATTTGCGTGATTACCTTCTTTAATCGAAACGTTTTCTAAGCGTAATAACTTACGTGGACTGGTGGTTAATTTTTCGATAATTTTATCAATCGAAAGGTTGCTGTAAGTATTTGCCACCGAAAATGCAGTTTCAAGGCCAATTACTCCAAAATCTGCCATATCGAATTCAAGATTTTTTGACTCTTCATCTTGTGGATTATGGTCAGAAACTACCACATCTATTGTTCCATCTGCCAATCCTTGTTGCAAGGCTTCAATATCTTCTTGACTTCTGAAAGGAGGATTTACTTTGAAGTTTGTGTCAAAATCTTTTAAATCGGCATCTGTAAAAGCCAGTTGATGAGCCGCAATATCGCAACTTACTGGTAATCCTTTTGCCTTCGCTTGTCGAATTAATTCAACACCAACTTTAGTCGAAATTGTTGAAAAATGCAGACAGCTTTTTTCTTTCGGACTAAAGTTTTTACCCAAATAATATTCTAATAATTTCAAATCTCGAATCAACATCAATTCTTCCGCCGTTGATGGAATACCTTTCATACCAAGAAGCGTGCTTTCGATTCCTTCGTGCATTTGTCCAAAAATTGTCATGGATGGCTCTTCGGGGCGGTTCATCAATAACGAATCAATGGGAGCGAGGTACTGTAAAGTTTTCAGTAAAATATCTGCATTCCAAAGCGGATGGTCGCCATCGGTAAAAGCCACTGCACCTGCTTGGTGTAAATCGAGCATTTCGGTAAAATCTTTTCCTTCGCAATTTCTCGTAACTGCCCCAGTTGGATAGATATTGATAAGTTGAGAAAGAGCAAAGTTTTTTACATAAGCAATTGCTTCTTTGGTCTGAACAACTGGTTTTGTATTAGGTAAAGTCACTATTTCAGTAAAACCACCCGTCATAGCCGCTGCCGAAAGTGAGTTTAAATCTTCTTTTGATTCATACCCTGGGTCTTTTGGCGAAACCCTCATATCAATCCAGCCCGCTGAAATGTGGAGGTTTTCACCGCTAATAGTTTGGTCAGTAGTACTTTCAATGTTATTGGCAATTTGCTGAATAATGCCATTTTCTATCAGCATATCTTTTGTTTGACCATTAAATTCGGACGAACTATCAACGATTTTTACTGATTTTATTAAAATTCTCATTTTCTAATTTTGACTAAAGACGATTGCTCGAATGTCGGATTATTAAGTTCAAATGTGTAATCTTGCTTCAAAAATCAAAAAAAATGCCCTAATGAGGGCATTTAATTCTGTATTATATGATTTTGTGGTTCATGGCTTAGATGATATTTTGATAAGCCGCCGAATCCATCAATGCTTCTACTTCAGTAAGGTCAGCAACTTCAACTTTCACCATCCAACCTTCGCCATATGGGTCTGAGTTTACGAGTTCTGGATTGTTGGCAAGTGCTGGATTTACCTCAAGGATTTTTCCTGCTACTGGTAAAAACAAGTCAGAAACAGTTTTTACGGCTTCAACCGTACCGAAAATTTCGTTGGTTGCGAGAGTCTGTCCAACCGTTTCGATTTCTACAAATACGATGTCACCCAATTCGCTTTGAGCAAAATCAGTAACTCCGATTACCGCAATGTTTCCTTCGGTAATTCTCAACCATTCGTGTTCGCTTGTATAGCGTAAGTCAGCAGGGAAATTCATTATTGATGAAAGTTTTAAATTATGGCTGCAAGTTACAGCAAATGTTGGAAAACTGAAAAAATGTAGCTTAAAAAGTTTTTTAAGGTCTGCACCGAAGGTCTGACCTTTGATTGTTTAGTCAGACTTGCGAAGCAGACCTTTTGTTATTCTGAAAGACTAAATCTTACATTTAAGCCACCCGTGGTGGTTGTACGAGGGAATGAGAAATTAGTTACGAACGGACGATTGACTAAGTGGTCAATATAGAAATTCATTAAGATTCTTTTATTGATTTGGTATGAAATGCGTGGTCCGAGTTGGAAATTATAATTCCCTTGCGTTGGTTGTGGGTCGCCATCAAGTCTTCTCTGGATTCCCTTAATATCTCTTAACGTAAGATTAAACTGGAAGTTTAAATCATTCTTTAGGGTAATAACTCCACCATCACGACTTCTAAAAGGGAGTTTAACGCCACTTTTCTTGATACCAAAATTAAATACAAAATCATCGCTCGAATACTCAGCAATTTGTGAGTTTGAAAGATTCAGCGAAGCTCTACGCTCTTTGTTATATTCAAATTTACCAGAAATTTTGCTTTTCGTTACAAATTGTACACCAATAAATGGAGCAAATTTTTCATCAATCGTAATCGTACTCATCACAAATACTGGAATAAACTGCCCCAACGAATTTAATACATCAGTCGAAGGGAGTGGATAACCCTTTTGTGCTAAATTGATAGCAATATCGGTTTTATTATACTCAAGCGATGAAGTGAAGTTACCAACATTGAAGTTTGAAGTATAACTATGGTTGATGGTAATCGAACTAAAGATACGTTTGAAAGGCTCTAAATTTGCCAAACCACTATAATCAATTCGCCAGTTAGGAAGCGGTAAATTGATTCTTCGGTTGTTTGGATTGAAAGGATTAAAACCGATTCTGGCACGCTCTGCTTTGCCACTGTATGCCGCAAAAAAGGCAGGAATCAGAATATCTTGTGAGTTTTTATTATAATATTCATTACCCGTAGCCAATTGATTTTCAATAATTTGGTCACGATATTTTATCATATTATCAAAAACCTTGTATTGGTAATTACTACCGCTATCTGTACTCATGCGTTGGAAGGCAGTGCGGAATCCCCAAAACGACATGCCATAATTGCCATTTCTTACTGGACTTTTCGCACTGTAACCACCACCATCATCGGCCGTGTAATATTCTTGGTAAGTATCGCCACGACTCATATTGCCACTAATTTGGATTCTTAAATCCTTGCTTGGCTCAATAGTAGTACGATAACTAAATTTAATTTGTCGGGTTTGGGTAAATGGTTGTGTTTGCACAGTTGTACGAGACAACCAACCTTTTTGGGCTGCTTTTACTTGGAAAAACTGGTCTTGCTGCCCCATAACAAATCCTAAACCTGGAGCAGATTCATTGCTGCTTAGTCCAAAAAATCTCGGAACAGGCATAAAACCTGGTAAAATCGAAGTTTCAGTGATTGAATAATCATAGTCAATTCCACGTACACTCATCAGCAAACGAGTAAAGGTTTTTGCTAAATTGCTGGTTGAAACTTCAATATTTTCATCGTCACCAGGGTTACGAGTAAAACGTTTTTTTACAGGATTTGGACTATTCGCAAATCGAAGGTATTTGGCTTTGTTATAAAGTTTCACAAAGTCGATTTTGCCTCTAACGCCTCTATCACGGCCGTTACGAATGGTGTTTCCGAACGGAATATTAAATTCGTCAAGAATATTTAGAGAAACTGCTTGATAATTAAATTGATTATTGTACTTAGCATCGGCAGTCATCCAATCGAGCAAGAAAAATTTATCAAGAGGCAAACGATACGTAAAACGCATTTCTTGACTGAAATTTTTAGCACGACCGAGTTTTTTTAAATTAGTAAGTAGCGAATCGGTTTTTTGTTTGGTATTCAAATCTCCTTGTGGCTCATCAATCAAAGCATTCATTGAAGCCGAATAGTTCAATAAGATACTTTTGGTCAAATTCCACTGTAAATCATACATTCTGTTCATTAAGAAGTATTTTTCAAACATCGGAATAATACCGTTTGTTGTCAAATCTGAATTTCTTAATTGAGTTTTGGCAAAACTTCTATCAAAATCAGTTCTGAAAGCCATTACCGTTGGCAATGGCGAGAAATTGAGGTCTTTTAACCAATATAATAGTGGACGTTCAAGCGATTTTTTGTTTTTGAAAGGCTCCCAATTGATTTGTTTTGGTTGAAATTGGTACGTAAAACCTCCTTTATATTGATTAAGTGCATATTCATCAATCAAAATATTGCTTCTGCTTACATTGTTTTGTGCGTATGTAAACGTAAAGTTTTCGATGTCATAGAAGTGAGATTTTGCTCCTTCTTTGGTCTTTATTTTACGAACATTCGAGAAGTTGAAACCTCGGCGAGTATTATCATCGACCACGAGTCTGCGGTATCTTTCACGCTCGGTTTGGTCTGAAATATTAGCTAAGGCAATCTCCAAAGGCATATCTGGGTCGAGCGGATTGAAATGGGGTTTTATAGTTTGTTTATCAAAATTGATGAAAAATGGTATTTTTAAACCCCATTTTTCGGGCAATAATTTATCCAGTTCGATATTTGAGGCTATCCCAATGCCTGTTCCGTTATCTCTGGATCTTTCAGATATTTTATCTTGAACTCCACCAAAACCAAACCCTTTGTAATTACCATTGACAGTCACAGTCGCTAAATCTGCCAATTTGATATTGGCAGCAAGTAAGGCAGCATCTCCTGAAGATTGGTCGAAGCCAAAAGCACGGAGTTCGTTCATCCAAACGAGAAATGTATTTGCAGATTCATCTTCAGATTTAGGATTTCTTACTCCCAACATAATTGTTAGTACTGTGCTTAAATCAGGGTTACCTAAAACAGAAATCTTAAATTTATTGTCCTCGGTGGGTTTTGAATAAAGGACGGAAAGATTTTTGGCAACACGATTTCTTTCTCCTTTCAAGGCAACGAGTTCTTGCAGAGCAACATCAATTGCATTTTCGTCTGGCCAAATATCGGTTTCGTTGAGAGCTCCCTTTCGGGTCATTTTTAATTGTGGAATTTCGATTTCGTAGTAGTTTTCAGTTAAATCGGTTCCAATTCTGATGAAAGCTCCGCCAACTTCTTTTTCGGCATCATTATCATTTTCGGCGTGAATAAATAAGCGTAAACGCTTGTAGTTGAGCATATCAACACGAGTATTTTTGAAAACCGCTCTTGAGTCGCCATCACGGAGGTTTGTTACACCCAATGAAATAGATTGCTCGTTAAATTTGATATTGAACTGTTGCTGCGTAACGTCTTGGTCACGAATAAAACCTGGCGGTACAACGTAAGGTGTTTTTCCGTCTTTCACATTACAGTTTTGTCCGTCATCCGAACAGCCATTTTCTTCGATACTTACTACTCCAACTTTAAACTTAGCGTCATAAGGTTCAGGAACTTCGGTTAATCCAGCATTGCTTAGATTTTTGTCATAAACACGATAACTATTCGATTCAAGTTGTAATGAAGCAAAGCGTAATACAACTGGCTCTTCAAAATCAGTTAAAACTGTACGCATGAAACGGATAGATTTGAAACCGTTAATGTCGCCATATTTACGAGTAAACTGTTTGACAGGAACTCTGAAAAGATACCAAGTTGCTTCTGTACCTGGAACTGTCACTTTATCAACAATAAAACCTTGTCCAACATCCATTTTGTTTGGGCGAAGGTCAATTTCGTATTCGTAGAAATTTTCTACGTCGTTGATGGTATTATCGGCATTAATATCTTCTTTATCAGGTGTTACTGAGTTGGCGGGTGTAGCAATATTACTTGATTGCGTATTGCTTTGAGGCGAGTTATTTTCTACCCCCAAATAATTTTTGAAACGTTGTAAAAGATTTTTGTTTTGAGCGTCATAATCGGCATCTATGAAAAACTTGAAATCATCGCCCGAAGGGTCTTTTGCTATTTCTTCGTAAACTTCTGGTTTAACTTTACCTTTAATATCTTCTAAATAACGTTTAATGTGTGGGAAATTTGTTTCTTCATTGTTTGAAAGTCCATCTAAACCAACATCTTGTTTTTCTCTCGAACCTGTTTGATTATCAAAAGCATCGGTGAGAAATTGTACGCTTGGTGCTTTTCCCCAACGAGTTGTCACTGGTTGAGAAGACGAACCGCCGCTTGGCAAAAGTCCATTTTCAAAGTTATTTCTACTGTCAGGAATAAAATCTTCTGAAACATCGCCCAAATGAAATAAGAGTTTTCCTCCTTTTGTATTACGTTTATTGCCATTTGGCGAACCATCACGTACGATATCTACAAACGGATTGAGCATCCAGAAAGTTAAATATTCAGTATTGGCATTTTCAAAATCATTATCAGCCGTAATTCCACGCATGACCGCACCAAAATTATCTTTTGGATTTGGTAAAAAACCATCACTATCTAAATTAGGACTGAAGTTATACAGTCCTCTTTCGGCTGGAAAATAACTAATATCAAGAATATTGAGTGGAATTGATGAGTTAAAAGCAGGTAGTGAACGCCCAGTGAAAATTTGATTGGGCGTAAATGCTTTTTCGTAAAGGTTATTGTTTGCTTCGGCGGTTACATTATCGGGAAGTACGCCCGCACCGAATCCACCACTAAAATAGGTAGTTTGGTCAACCGTATAAACCGAAATTTTTCCTCTGCGGTAATTGTAATCATAGTTTACGGCACTGCCTTGAAATGATTCTGGCGTAGAACCTGGTCTCCAACGAGTTGGTTGGCGAGTAAGGTCATTGATGTTTCGAGTCGATTCAAAATCATCAATCATAGCATTGCTACCAATTCTTTTGTCGTTTACGGCAGGAATTAATTTGGCATATTCAGCAGTCAACTGAATTGATGACATCTCTTTGGTTTGAATCAAAGGAAGGGCATCAAGCATTCGAGTCAAGAAGCGAGAGTCTTTTCTTAGATTGACATCGACACCCAGAATGGTATTGTTTACAGGTTCTTGGCCGATTGCGACCCTTGTCAAAAATCCAGGTGTACTTTCACGAAGCGACATAGCAGTTGCTCCGATATGTATATCTTTGCTGAGGTTATAGTCAAGTCGTGTACCGAGCATTATTCTACGTTGTGTATTGAATAAATCGGGTTTTTCCCATTCGATACGAATCTGGCGTGCAGAATTTAAGATACTCTGATTTGTAATCTTAATTTTGCCAAGTTGTGGCTCAATGGTATAATCTGCACCTTCCTGCAATTGTACTCCACCGGCAAATATTCTAACTGATTGCCCCGAAGCTCCCAACGGAAGTGAAATTTCTGATGCATTACTGGCTTGTAAACTACCTCTGATAAAAAACTTGTTTTTGGTCGTAACTTGCTGAGCATCAGCCATTGTGGTTCGATACAATTCATTGAAAACGTATTTTTCTTTCAAGATTTGTTCGTCAAGGTCAAATTTACTTTCAAGCGTGCTACCAAAAGGTTCAAGAACAGGAAAAATGAGTTTACCCATTTTTGTATCAATGGTAATATCTTCTACAAAGTCAAAATTACCGTCGCCATCGGGTAGTTGTGGGTCATTATTGGGATTCAGACGGTCGAGGTTCATAATTCGGATGAGCGGAATGTTTTGCAATTTTCTACCATCTTGCAAATTGGGTGTATCCATTCCCGTACGGTCATCTTTATAAATGATTCGTAGCTGAAAGCCTTGTCTGCCAACGCCTGGCGTGCCGAGCGAATAAATGTTTTTCATCATCAAATTCCACATCGGACTATTCGTGCGATTACGGATTGTTGATGATTTGATGAGTTTTAACATAATTACTTCGTCTTCACGGCGAGAAGAGTAATCTTCGGTCAATTCTCCGACTTTATAAGTGCGTCCGTTGTAAGTGTATTCATAGGCAACCGCCAAAATTTCGTCGTTACGCAGGGGAGTGACCAATGAAATATAGCCGAGTTCTTGATTGTATTTGAACTCTCTGTCCGTTAATCGTTTAGAGCCTCTCAATACTTCATAGTCGATTCCTTTCTTCAAACCAAGCCTCGCCAGTGTTCCAGTACTATCATCAACTCTTCTGAAATTTGGGTTATTATTTAGATTGTCGAAAAGTGGTGTTGCTTTATTATCAACCACATTGTATTTGCCATTTGCTCCTGGAAGTTCTCCTAAATCCGTAAATGCGGTTAGGTTTCGCATTGATTCGATACTATTGGTGCGGTTGGTTACGTAAACTTCCAAACGTGTAATTCTGACATTCGAAAGCACCAAAGGCAGATTACGAAGCGATTTTTCGTAATTATCTCTAAAAAATTGAGCCAGAAAGAAGTGTCGGTTTTCGTCATAATTATCGCAACGTACTTCAAAAGTTCGGCTTTGTGAACCGCCATTCAGTACGATAGATTCTGTTCGTGAACGTTGTTGGGCAACAACAGCAGTTACATCCAATTTCCCAAATCTGAATGCTGCTTTTACACCCATCAGGTTTTGAACACCTGGAATCAACTGACTTTTCACAGGCATACTGATATTTCCACCTTCTACTTTTTGGAGAATATCTTCGGGTTGATTTTTGAAGTTTAACTTTAATTGATTCTCAAAATTAAAGGCAGCTTTTGTATCAAGATTGGTCAAAACTCCAAGTTTATCGCCAATTTTGCCGTTAAAGTTGATATTGATTTGCTCATTGAAATTGAAAAGTGTTTGTTTTCTTTGAATGAGCGGCAAGAACGGATTATCAATAAATTGTCGAATTAATTGAAAGTCAAGAGTAACAAAGCCATTAGGTTTTAAATCGGGTACGCTTCCACCAAAAATTCTGTCAACAATTGGGTTTTTCTCCAAAAGTGGTTTCAAACCACGACCACTAACTGCACTTTTACCATCTTGTAGGTTTTCGTAATCTCTTAGAATACTTCGGCGAACACTTGCATTTTGAATGCTTGAGTATTCATTAAAAGTAAGGGCTTGCGGAACTTTATAATCTATGCGTTTACCTGCTTTTTCGGTGATTGAGATTTCTTTTGCGTCGGGCGAAAGTTTGAAATCGGTTACAATACTTTTTGAATCTTTGAGATAAAAAGGTGATTGAGGAACTTTTGCGGCATAACGGTTTAAATAACGGTCTTGCCAACGATAGCTCGGGCGGCTCCCAGTTCGAGAAATAACAGTATCTTTCTCTGGAATTAAGAGCGAATCTATCTTGGTCTTTTCAACAGTAGTTGCACTTTTTTTGCGTATTTGGGCTTGTAAGTTGTTGATGCTTATCAGTCCAAAAAAACAAAAAAGTAAGTATAACGTAACACGATTTAATTTTAATAGCTGTCTGAACATACAGTTTTTAGGAAAATTCAATAGGAGTATCAAGAACTAAACGACTAAAACCTTGCCAATAGTCTATGTTGACTGCTTTTTTAGCGTGTTTTTTTTAGTTTAGTGTAAAATCATAACGCTGAATAATATTTTTTCAATTTACTATTCAGCGTTATTTTATTTAATGGTTTAGCGAAGAGCAAGTTTGATGAGTTGTTCGACTGTAATATCGTTACCTTCACGTTTAAGAATCGTATCTATACTCTTTTCAGCGGTTGCTCTCGGAATTCCGAGCATTACTAATGCAGCGAGTGACTCATTACGTACTTTTGCATTTTCTGTGTTGAAGATATTTGGTGTAACTCCACTAATTAAGTTGTCTTTCTTTAATTTATCTTTCAGCTCAATAATAGCTCTTTGTGCAGTTTTGAGACCAATTCCTTTGATACTTTGAATTGTTTTGACATCTTCATTCACCAGAGCCTGTTTAATTTCGGGCGAAGACAAAGACGAAAGCATTACCAACGCAGTGCTTGGCCCGATGCCCGAAACGCTGGTTAGGTCTTCAAACAAAACTTTCTCTTCGGCATCATAGAAACCAAATAATGTATGAGAATCTTCTCTTATAATCAACAGAGTATGTAGTTTACAACGTTCGCCAGTGTTGTGAAGTGCGGCGTAAGTTTGTAAAGAAATTTTTACTTGATAGCCCACGCCACCAACGTCAATAACAACGTAAGATGGGTCTTTATAGGCAAGTTTTCCGTCGAGATATGCAATCATAAGAGTTATGAATTATGAGTTCTGAGTTCTGAGTTTTTTTACTCACAACTTTAATTGTTTTCTTCCAGAGAGTATAGTTAAAGTTTTTAACTAAGAACCGGGTGTCGGTCGCTCAAAATTCAGAACTCAGAATTTTATTTAATAATGTTCAATCGTAATCCTCCACTTACTTGTGGATTGATAAAAAATGGTGAAGGTAATGCTTCAAGATACAATCCTGCATCCAAGAAAAATGCTAATGGTTGATTTGGCAATTTTAATTCAAAGCCCGCTGTACCTGTTGGTCCCAGTGCAATTTTTTTAGAACGAATTTCTTGCGGAGGGGTCACATTTCTTGAGAAAAAGTAGTGATTTCTATTATTTATTTGCAAACCGCCACCGTAATATACGTGAGCCCAATCTCTTCTGAAAACTTCGTGTTGCCACAAATAAATGCCTTGAATCATCAAACCAGAAGTTCTATATTCTCCACCATTGTAACTGCGTTTTCTATTATAAATAAAGCCATAAGTGCCAACATTTATATCAAATGCTTTATCGCCATTTTGGAAGTATTTTCTGAGGTTAAAACCCAGTGGTTCGCCAACTCTGAAACCAGCTGCCCAGTTATAATCATATTGTGCAAAAGTTTCTGAACTTGTGCTTAAAATTAAAATTGTGGTGAAAGCGAAAAGTAGTTTTTTCATTGTTTTTATCTGATTCAAGAATTGCAAGAATTTGCCAAAAGTATAAAATACTGTTTATCAAACGAAATCTTGCGTAAATTTATTAAATAAAAGAGCGTCCGAATTTTCATTCGACGCTCTTCGTTTTGTTCTGACAAAATAATTTTACAAAACCAAATCAGTATTTACCAAAATATAATTTAGCTCATTAATATCGTCGGCATTGAGTTTCAACGTACCTTTTACCGTCACACGGTCGTCAGTATTGAAACGTTTAGTTGATTTTTTGAATTTGATTTGTACAACCGATTCCGGCCCTGCACCTCCACAAAAGAAACATGAGCTATATGGGTTTGCAGAAAGTACATAAACATTGGCATCAACATCAACTGGAATCATGTAGCCTGTTAGAATGATTTCTTTGTCTTTTAAATTAGCAACTTTCTGCCCGAAAGTAGGGTAGAGGATAAACATTGATTCTTCGGCACTCCATTTTTTCTTGAAAGTTACATCACGGAGTGTTTCCCAAGTTATTTTGGTTGGCTCATCGGCATACGTGAACGAAAGCAATGATAAAGCAAAAAAGCCAAGTATGAATCTTCTTGTTAAATTTTTCATTTTATTGATTTTGAAAGTGTAAAGTTCTTAAAATAAAACAGTTATTCGGTTGCCAATGTTTTTGAAATATTGATTCTGTAAATACCAATTGATGGAATGGCAGCTGCCAAAATTCCGACTAATAACGCACCACCAAACAAATATATTTCGCCAGTTTGTAAACTAAATTGGCTCACATCGAAATGAAATTTTTTGCTTAAAGCATTTGAAATCAAATAGATACCAATTCTACTCAAAAAGATTCCTGCGATAAAACCAAGCAAAGATAAAATAATACCTTCTAATAACAACATCAAAAACAAACGAGTTCGACTGGCACCCATCGAAAGCATTAATGCCATTTCATATTTGCGTTCTTTTAATGAGTTATAGAGTGAAACAAAAACACTGATTCCCGAAATGAGCATAATAACGGCCGCCAAAAATTGCAAACCTTCAATACCAATGCCCAGAAGTTCAAACAAACGATTCACCTCAATTGCTGGAACTGCCGCTTGTAATTTTGAATTTTGATTGATATTTCGTGGCATTGTCATCATGCCCATTGGTGAGCGAAATTTGATGATGGCACTTGTGATTTCTCTTTTAACCGTACTATCCGCTGCTTCTTCCTCATGGTGTTCCTCGCCTTCTTCGTGGTGCTCTTCTTTATGTTCGTGAATACTCCAAACACTATTTAGGCTCGTCAATATCAAATTATCGACTACCGAATTATTATATTCTAAAATTCCGACAACCTTATAATTGTTTTCGGCGTGTTTTTCTCCTTCCGAATCAAGCCCGTGTGAGCTGGCAAAAGTATCACCCACTTTCAAATTGGTATTTTGTGCCGTTGAAGCTCCCAAAACTACTTCCAAATTGCCTTTAAACATTTTCCCAGTTGCAATTTTTGTCTTGAAATGCTCAAAATACTTTTTGTTCGTACCAACAATTCTAAACCCTTGATAATTATCGCCCATTGAAAGGGGAATCATTTCTTTTACCAACGGATTTTGTGCAATTGCCGCAACATCATCTAAATAAACATTGCCCGTTGGATTATCAATTTGATAGACCGATGATAATATTAGTTGTAGCGGACTGCCTTTTGCTCCAACCACCAAATCAATTCCGCTAATATTTTTGGCAAATTTATCTTGCAATTGCTTTCCCAAAAGCATCAACAACGAAATCATTGCAATGCCGAGGGTCATCAACAGAATACACAAAAAACTATTGAGCTTTTTGTCGAGTATATTTTTCCAACTTATTTTAAATAACATCCTGTTCGATTTACGAATGATGAATGGCGAATGACGAATTGTCTCATTTTAAAGATTTCAAATAGATAAATAACATCTATTTAGTAAAAGTTTGAGAGAGTAAAAAATCGTAAAACGTCATTCATCATTCGTCATTTGTTAAAGTGTAATAATATTTTTAAAATTATCTTTCAATCGTTGGTCGTGGGTGACGATAACTAAGGCTGCACCTATATTTTTTGATTGATTTTCAAGTAATTGAATTACTTTTTCGCAATTCTCGTCATCTAAATTAGACGTTGGTTCATCGGCCAAAATCACATCAGGATTATTCATTAATGCTCTTGCAATGCTCACTCTTTGTTGTTCACCTCCACTTAGCATTGATGTTTTTTTATTTAATAATTCACTAATACCTAAATTCTGAGCCAGTTTTTGAGCTTGTTCTTTCGATTGTTTTTGGTCGGCTAAATAATTGGCCAGTAGTAAATTATCAAGTACGTTTAAAGAACTTACAAAATGGGGCTTTTGATAAATAATGCCCAAATGATTGGCTCTCATTTGACTTGCTTCTTTAGCTGTCAGAGTTGCCAGTTCTTGTCCGTTTATTTGTATCGAACCACCTTTTGGGCTAAGAAGCAATGCTAAAAGATGTAAAAGCGTCGTTTTTCCTGTTCCCGAATTTCCCAAAATGAGTAAAGTATCACCTTTTTTGCAGCTAAAAGATGGAAAATTGAATGACTTTTTGGTATCGTATGAAAAACTTAGTTCGGAACAAGCCAGCATTGTATTGATTTTTTGATTCAGTGTTTCAAAGATACTACATAACAACTATTTAGTACAACAATATTTTCAATGCTTCATTAAAAAATAATCTTCTTCTTATGATTTTAAGCATATTTAACCACAATTATTTTTATGTAAATTTGTGAACTATTTTCGGATAAAAAAGATTCTCTATAAAGTTAGTAGATTATTTGTTCAAAACTTAAATTAAACTAAATATGTCACTTAGATTAGGAGATATTGCACCAAATTTTACTGCTGAAACAACGCAGGGAACAATTGATTTTCACGAATGGCTCGGCGATTCTTGGGGAATGTTATTTTCGCATCCAGCCGATTTTACGCCAGTTTGTACAACAGAATTAGGAAAAACTGCTCTTCTAAAAGATGATTTTGCGAAAAGAGGAGTAAAAGTGATAGCCGTTTCGGTAGATGATTTGGCTTCGCACAACAAATGGGTACCAGATATTGAAGAGGTGAATGGCGTAACGGTAAACTTCCCAATTATTGCTGATGGCGACCGTAATGTGGCTACTTTATATGATATGATTCACCCTAATGCTTCCGAAAAAGCAACCGTTCGTTCGGTATTTATCATTGGGCCAGATAAGAAAATCAAATTGACGCTGACTTATCCAGCTTCAACTGGGCGTAATTTTACAGAATTATTGAGAGTAATTGATTCTTTACAGCTCACATCAAATTATCAAGTAGCAACCCCAGCCGATTGGAAAGAAGGCGAAGATACAATTGTAGTTCCAGCGGTTTCGACCGAAGATGCAATTGCGAAGTTTCCTAAGGGAGTAAAAGTAGTAAAACCTTACTTACGCTACACTCCACAGCCAAATAAGTAAAGATTGGGTTGTAATTAGAAGTGTAGTACACCTCAAAGGTGTACTACACTTTTTTTTTTGCCAAAATGTATCAAAATCCGAAGTTTTAGCCACTAAACGGTCAAATCGTTTTAATCCTTCCACATTTTATTTACTTTTGCACAATATTTGCAATGTAATCTACATTAGTTAGATTTTAGATTGCACCTGAGTTAATGAGAAAGAAAAAAAAATTGAGTCTTTGGGAAAGATTTCTGAATCAACTTTTTTCCTTACGTGGACTCTACGTTTTGATTGTTATTGCACTCATCACTTTATACCCTGTGTATGTAAGTGATGGTCAGCGGTGGACTTATATTGAAAACTTTGGCATAAAACTTCCACTCAGATATAACATTCACGGAATTGATGTTTCGCATCACAATAACAAAATTGATTGGCATAAGGTAAAAAATAGCATTGAGGATAAAGTAGATATAAGTTTTTGCTTTATCAAAGCCACTGAAGGGGAAGATTTAAAAGACCAAGATTTTAGTAATAATTGGCAGGAGGCAAAGAAAACAGGGTTAATCAGAGGAGCGTATCATTTTTATGTACCAAGAGCTAATCCAGTTGAGCAAGCTCAAAATTTTATAGAATCAGTAGTACTGGAAGATGGTGATTTTGTGCCAGTTCTTGATTTTGAAATTCAAGGAACAAACAAGCGGGTGAGAGCCAATCTTCTTGAAAACGTTAAAACCTTCATTAACATCATAGAAAACCATTATGGCGTAAAACCAATCATTTACACCAATGGGCACATCTACAAACAATATATAAAAGGAAATTTAGACAAATATCCATTATGGATTTCTAATTACGATAGTCAGAAATTAGAAGGTTATGAAGATGCTCGTCTGATGATTTGGCAACATAGCACCACAGGTAAAGTCGATGGCATCAAAGGTGATGTAGATTTCAATGTTTTTGTTGCTTCAAAAAGCCATTTAGATGATATTTGTATAAAATAATTTCTCTGAAAGCCTCAAGAGAATTTATACTCACTTACCAAAGAAAAAACTCCCCTTTAGGGGCTGGGGGTAAAAAAATATGCTTAACTCAACTAATTTTACTCAAACGCCTGCTTTCAAAAAACTTAAAGCTCACCACCGTACCATCAGCAAAAAGCACTTAAAAGAGTTATTTGCTGAAGACAAAAACCGATTTAAGAAATTCTCAATCAAGTTCAATGATATTTTGCTTGATTATTCAAAAAATAACATTAACCGCCGAACAATAGCTTATTTGACTGATTTGGCAAAAGAATGTGATTTGTCAGGTGCGATTGAGCAAATGTTTTCAGGCGAAAAAATCAACCAAACAGAAAATCGTTCGGTGCTTCATGTAGCATTGCGTAATCGCTCAAATACGCCAATTTTAGTTGATGGTAAAGATGTGATGCCTGATGTAAATGAGGTTCTCGAGAAAATGAAGATTTTTTCTGGAAAAGTAATTTCAGGCACTTGGAAAGGCTATACCAATAAGTCAATCACTGATATCGTAAATATTGGAATCGGAGGCTCTGATTTAGGGCCAGTCATGGTTACTGAGGCTTTAAAACCATATAAAAAGAAAAACATCAATATTCACTTTGTATCAAACGTTGACGGCACGCACATTGCTGAAACTTTGAAAAAAGTGAATCCCGAGACAACCTTATTTATGATTGCCTCAAAAACATTTACAACGCAAGAGACAATGACAAATGCCCTTTCGGCTCGTGATTGGTTTTTGCAAAGTGCTGTAAATGAGGAGTTTGTGAAGAAACATTTCGTTGCAATTTCTACAAGTCAGAGTTTAGTTGAAAAATTTGGTATCGACCCAGCTAATATGTTTGGCTTTTGGGATTGGGTAGGAGGGCGTTACTCGCTTTGGTCAGCCATAGGTTTATCAATCGCTTGTACGATTGGTTACGAAAATTTTGAGCAGTTATTGCTTGGGGCTCACGAGATGGATAATCATTTCCGTTCAACTCCGTTTGAGAAAAATATTCCTGTTGTTTTAGCACTTTTGGGCATTTGGTATAATAATTTTTATGGTGCAGAATCGCAAGCTATTTTACCTTATGACCAGTATTTGCACCGTTTTGCGGCCTATTTCCAACAAGGAGATATGGAATCAAATGGAAAATACATCGACCGCAATGGGAACAAAGTTGATTATCAAACAGGGCCAATTATCTGGGGAGAGCCAGGTACAAATGGTCAACACGCTTTCTATCAATTGATTCATCAAGGAACAAAGCTAATTCCTGCTGATTTTATCGCTCCAGCTATTTCTCATAATCCATTGGGTGAGCATCATAAAATGCTTTTATCCAACTTTTTTGCCCAAACTGAGGCTTTGATGAACGGAAAAACTCGTGCAGAAGTTGATGCTGAATTAACTGGGAAATCTGAAGAAGAAAAAGCCAAAATTGCACCCTTCAAGGTTTTTGAAGGTAACCGTCCGACAAACTCAATTTTGGTCAAAAAAGTTACTCCAAAAGTACTGGGAAGTTTAATCGCTATGTATGAACATAAAATCTATGTGCAAGGTATCATTTGGAATGTTTTTAGCTTTGACCAATGGGGTGTAGAACTTGGTAAGCAATTGGCCAACAAGATTTATCCAGAATTGACAGATAGCGATGCCATTGAAAGTCACGATAGCTCAACAAATGCGTTGATTAATCAATATAAAAAATGGAGAAAGTAATTTCCTGAATATTTTTATTTGAATAAAAGGTTACTCATCTGAGTAGCCTTTTTGTTTAAATAAACTTCTCAATTGAGCGAGATATTATGTTACAAATGTAGTATTATGATTTTTTATATTCTAATATTATATAATCAGAAAAACGTCTAATCTTTATTTTGAGAATTAGAAACTGAAAAGTATATGTGTAACTTGCTGATTATCAATATTAAAAATTAGAGATTTGTTTTCATTTATTTTTGAAAAAATAAAAAATACGGAAAATATAAAAAAATAATGTCGTTTACATTTGGAAATTACAAATACGTATAATAACTTTGGAACACCAAGCAAAAAAGCTTTCCTAATTAACTATAACAAGTACCCAAACGAGAGTAAATTCTCGAACCCAAAAAAAAGTAAAGGTAACCAGCTATTGAGAGAGGTGTTTTTCATTAAGCAGTTTAACACCTCCCTCTCAGTAGTTCAAGTGAATCTGACATAATGGACTTACGTGCTTTTTTACATACCCAATTTTTGGTGTTCCTTTTCATCGTCTTGGGGAGCTTAGATAGTCGTGCAGCAGTTGATAATGATTCTCCACTTGTGCCTTACGAAATCAAGTTTGCGGATGTAACCTTTCAACTCACTGATGTTACACGATATTTAGTTCAAACTGAACTTAAAAATATTCAAGCAGATAAAAGTAATCTTCGTCAACAACTTGATAAGTTTAATCTATTTCTGCCAGTTGTAGAGCCTGTTTTGAAGGAAAAGGTAGTGCCAGATGATTTCAAGTTTTTGATGATTTACAATAAGTATCAATCTTCTATTGAAACCTCAACTTTCCTTGAAAATGGTGTTTATTGGTGTCTTGATAGAGAAAAAGCTGACGATGTAGATTTGATTGTTAATGACCAACTTGATGAGCGAAAACATTTAATTGCTGCGACGAAGGGAGCAGCTATTTGTTTTAAAAGAAACCAAGTGTTGTACAGAAATTGGGCATCAACATTATTCTCGCACCTTGCTGACAAAAAGATTCTAACTTTGCTTGAAGTAAATAAAAAATGGGCAGAGAATCCTTATATTTTACTGGATACTCCTGCTTATTCGGCGATATTACAGTTTTTGGCTTACAAAATTGCGATTGAAAGGGAATTTCCTATATATAAACCAGTTGAGCAGAAAATTGTCTATGAATATCCATACAGTAAAGGAAAAACACTCAATAAAATAGCTCTTGACTTAAAAGTTGAACCAGAGACGCTTTTTGAATATAATAAATGGTTAAATTCTGTTAAAGTTCCCGAGTCAGATTGTAATGTTTTAGTGATTGTTCCAGCAAATAGATATAGTGAAGTTCGAACTTTTGCAGAACTTTCAAGAAAAATAGGTTTACCAGCCAAAGATTTAGGTTTTCCGATTTTGAAGAGAGAAGATAAGTTATCAAAGACAAAATCTAAGGGTGGGGTATTTTATCTGATAAATGATTTGGAAGGCTTACAAGCAGATATGTGCGACATACCCGTTACGATGGCATACAAAGCTGGAATTTCGGTAGAGCGTTTTGCAGAATACAATGATATAAAAGAAAATGATTTGTTGAAAATAGGGCAAGTCTATTATATAGAATCAAAAACGAGCAAGGCGAGTGTACCTTTTCATGTAGTGCGTGACGGAGAGACTCTTTGGGATATTTCTCAAATGTATGGTGTAAAACTTTCAAGTTTACTCAATTTTAATCGTTTTGAAACAGTTCAGCGGTTGCAAAGAGGTAGGGTTCTTTGGTTACAAACTACTCGTCCAAAAAACAAACCTATCGAATATATAGAAATGCCCGACGAAATGACCGAAGTAGAAGAAATGATGGTTGCTGGGCAAAATAAAAACTTAGAAAAAGAGTTTATATTAGATGATACTGTTCAAACTGTTGAAGTTAAGTCATCTCTCAAAGACGTTGATTTATCGAGTTTGCCTTTGAGTCAAGAAATTGGTAAAGGGCAACAGTCGCAAATCATGAATAAAAATGATTTGGCTTCAACAAAACAAGAATTACCAAAAGAGGTTGATTTGTCAATTCTTCCTTTAACTAAAGAAATTGGAAAAGGAAATCAACAATCTAAGGTGACAAGTAAGAAAGAAGTGCCAAAAGAAATTGAACCTTTGACACAAGATATTAGGAAAGGTAATACAAATAGTGTAAATTTGTCTAAAAGTATTGATAGAAAGCAAGTTACAGAAGGAAGTGTAGTACAAGATGAAGAACAAACTGTTACTTGGAATAAACAAAACTCAACTAAGAATAAACCTTATTCGGTTGAAGTTGCCGATAGAGAAGAAAATAAAAACTTTTTGAAACATACAGTTAAAAAAGGAGAAACACTTTTTAGAATTTCAGTCAATTATAATGTAGCAGTATCTGAATTGTGGGTTTGGAATAATTTGACAAGTACCATTGTTAATGTAGGTACGGTTCTAAAAGTTAAAAGATAGTAAATAGTATAGATTCACTCAATAGCTCGGATTAGCTTCTGCCTTTGGCGGGAGCTAATTTTTTTTGAGTATAATTAGTATTTTGGCTCAAAAACTTCAATAGAGTCGTCCAATATTGGTTACACTTTTACTCCAGTTATATTACCAAAGATGGACGACTCGACTATTGTATGGTAAAAAACTACAATACAGATTTAATAAAGTCAAGAATTTTCTTGCCTGAAACGCTCCAATTTAACCTGTTTTTATATTCTTCAAATGAAGTTAGTGCTAATTTTTTATACATTTCGGGTGTTTCGATAGCACTCTTTATTTTGTTATAAGTATTTTCAATAAATTCTTCTTTATCAAAAATCCATCCATTAATATCATTCTTAATGATAGTTGAAATACCACCAGTATTTGTACCAATGGCTGGTATGCCGTGGGCATTAGCTTCACAATAAACCAATCCATAGGCCTCCGCTTCTGATGGAACAATTAGGAAATGAGATTCGCTAAAAAGTTTATCAAATATTGCTTTTCCTTCACTTTGGCCTTTATTTATATATCCATAGTTTTTTACAAAATCTTTCGAGTACTTGGCAGGCAAATTGGGTATACCAACAATATGAAGCGTAGTTTTTATGCCATTTTGATTTAATTTCTGTGCAACTTCAAATGCAAGATTTCCTCCTTTTCTCTTAAAATCAACTCCAATAAATAAAAGGTTACACTCAGTTTTACTTCTGGAAACTATATTTTCTTGAATTGTAGTTTCAGATAATTCTTTAAAAATATTTGCACCAAATGGTACTGTTTTAACTTTATCTGTATTTACATGATAGTGTTTAATCGCTGATTCTTTAGCCCAATCTGATGCGTAGAAAGTAATTTTAGCATTTTCTAAAGCTTTTTTCTCCGCTAAAAAACCATTTTTAAGAGTTTCATTACAAAGATTGACATAGGAAGGATAGTAGTCAATCATTTCATTAAAGACAGCATCTGTATAGAAAAACACAGGAACTTTGCATTCTAAATAAGCAATTGGCATGCTTGAAGGAGCAAAAATACAATCAATATCTTGAGGCAGCCTTTCTGAAATTTGTCGAGCATAATCTTTCAATAAACGAGGTTCTCGAATCGCTTGATACCTTCTACCTGTAATATTATAGAATAATTTTTTTATTCTTAACCAGTTGCGGAAGTTATTAGTTAGTTTATCGATAGTGATTATTTCGACACCTTCTTGAATAGAAAGTGAGTATTTGATAAAGTAATCCAGTCCTGACCAGTTTTGTAAATCAGAAGAATCATTTTCAGAAACGTAGGCAATTTTCATTATTAAGTACTAAATATGTAAAAATATAAAAATAATGTTTTTTTTAGAATAAATCAATTTCTAAATTAAATGATGGAATATTATTATCTTTGTGTTCTTTAAAGCAAGTGTAATATGTTTGTGATACTCGACTATTTTTTAAATAAATGCCGCCCATTTTTACAGGTTTTTGCATTAGGGATGTTTTTGTTTTCGGGGCCTCTCATTTATTATCTAAGAGATGCAGTTGGTCTGGCCAAAGGAAGTAGCATTTTTACTGTTGCAATGATGATGGGGCCTATGATACTCTGTTTTCCTTTCGTAAATCTAAAAAAAGTTTATAGCCCAGATAAAATTGCTTATAAATTATCAGCCTATTTTATTTTATTAGGACTAATTTATCTAATGGCTTATGCTCCGAATAGAGGTTGGTTTACGAATACTTACTACGAATTAGGAGTAATGATTGTTATAGCTTATTTGTATTTTTTCTTATCAACTGTAAGTATAAACGACTTGAATAAATATTTTGTAGAACTTGCCATTGTGATAACAAGTGTTGGTGGGGTACTATTCTTGATTTATTTACTTCGGAATCCTTATTTTGTAATTGGCCAAAGAGCAAGTATCACTTTTGGAAATAGTGAAGCAGAAGGTTTTGGAAATCCGCATATTTATGCAAAAGCTTCGTATTTAGGCATTGTTGCTTCAATACTATATTTAAGTAAGCCCAAAAGCTTAGTACTTCAAATAATGAATTTTGGATGTATTTTTATACATATCATCATTTTGGGTTTAACTCTTTCGATGACCACAAACGCTACATTTGTGCTGTTTCTGTGTTTGTATGCATATTTTAATCTTACCATCGGTAAAGTTTATGTAAAATTAAAAAAGATTTTATTAAGTCCAGTTTTTTGGATTTTTCTTACAGTATTCATTTTTAAAGCCAATGAGTATTATCAGAAAAATGCAGGGCCCATTACTAATATTGCCCTCACAATTTCAAGAAGGGTTGATGTTTTAGGCGAAACTTTTTTTCCTTACTTCTACAAAAGCAAAGATTCTCGGGGTATTTATAAGCAAAGGGTTGATGGGTCTGCTTCCGCTCGCATTGATAACTATACTACCTTGACAACGACATTTACCAAAAATTTGTCAGAAGGTAAGATTTTACCAATATTATTTGGGAATGGCTATCATAAACTTTATGTAGATGTGCCCATACTTGAGGCCTTACACTCGTTTGGTATAGTCGGATTCTTACTTTTTATGACTTTTTTTACATATATGGGATGGCAAGTTCTGCGTGAAATGAAAAATCCACGTTCATTAGCAACAGAATATATAGCATACGCTTACTTATACTTTTTTCTTTATACGTTTTCAGGAGGGCTGATTATCGATTATATACGTTGGGGATTTTTTGCATTTGTTTGCCGATTTTTGACAATTACATTCAAAAAAGAAGCCCCTAAAACTGTAATTGAAAAAGCATAGTCTTTTTGATACCAAAAAAGTGATATTCTGAATAATGCAATTAGAAAGAAACAATAATTTTGACCTGCTAAGATTGTTTGCAGCAACGAGCGTAATGATATGGCATGGTGCAGAGCATCTTGGAGTTTTTAACGAAATGTATTCTCTTTTAGCATGTTTGTATCATTTTCCAGGAGTCCCAATTTTTTTTACAATTAGTGGCTTTTTAATCACTCATTCGCTCGAAAGAAGTAAGTTTGATTTTAAAACATATTTTAAAAATCGTAGCATACGTATTTTTCCCGCTTTATGGCTTTGTACAATCCTAACAGCTCTCTTACTGTTTGGGTTTGGTAAAGTGACAAGTCTGAAAGATTTATTACTTTGGTTATTAGCTCAATTTACTTTTTTACAATTCTATGCTCCCGAGTCATTTAAAAGTTGGGGAGTCGGCCATCCAAATGGAAGTTTGTGGAGTATTGCAGTTGAGCTACAATTCTATCTGGTTTTACCAATTATTCTTCTTATTGCTGGTAGAATTAAGAAAAAAATAGTCGTTAATCTTTTTTTAGTAGTATTGTTTTTTATGTCAATTGTATTTAGATATATAGTTGATTCAGAGGATATGCTTCATAATTACCCAATTTTAGTAAAACTTTCAGGGAATTTTGTTTTATACTATCTCCATTTTTTTCTCACAGGAATACTTTTATACAAGAATTATAATTTTATACAAAATCTAATATCTGGAAAGGTTATTTATTGGTTTATTGGCTATATTTTGTATTTGTTGATATTTAAAGTTTGGCTTGGCTTTTACGAAAGTCCGTATTCTATTAATATTTTTGGTATAATAGCAAATACCTTGTTATCACTTCTTTCACTTTCCTTCGCATTTTCATATCAAAATTTGAGTGGAAAACTGTTGAACCATAATGATATTTCATACGGAATATATATATATCACATGCCTATTGTGAATTTAATGTTGTCTTTAAATATGAAAGATAGTTTTATCTATCTGTTGGGTATGATGTGTTTTACTATTTTGCTGGCAATTATTTCATGGAGAATGGTTGAACGAAAAGTTATGCTCTCATTTAAAAAATAATATATACCAAATACATTGATAGATGAAAATGCTCATCATTCACCAGTTTTTCTGGGCTCATTATAAAGCAAAAATTTATACCGAACTTCAAAAAGTTGTTGACAAACACCCCGAAGATGAACTTTTAGTGCTTCAAACAGCTCTTAATGAATTTACACGTGCTAAAATTGGTAGTATCGATTATAGCATTCATCAATATAACGTAAAAGTTTTATTTGAAGATTTTTATGAGAATACCACAATATGGCAGCGTGTACAAGCGTCGATTTTTTGGGTAAATAAATTTAAGCCTGATGTAATAAATTTACCAGGTTATTATGAACCAGCGATGAATATTGTACTTTTTTATTGTCGTTTAAAAGGGATTAAAGTTGTAATCTCGGCTGATTCAACTGAGGGAGATAATCCAAATGTATGGTGGAGAGAAGCTTTAAAAAGTTTTATTGTTACGAAGGCTCAAGGTTTTTTCTGTTATGGTTCAAAATCAGCAGAGTACATTTATAAGCTTGGAATGAAGCCAGAACATATTTTGGTTGCCAATAATTCGGTTGATAATGATAGAGTCGCTAATGTTCACGCTGAGGCTTTAAAAACAAGAGAAGAAGTTAAGAAATTATATAAGCTCAGAAAGTATAATTTTATCTATATAGGGCGTTTAATAGAAGTTAAAAATTTGGATAATCTATTGGCTGCGTATAAACCTTTAGCGGATTCTGACTGGGGATTGATAATTTTGGGAGATGGAAGTGAGGACGCTAAATTGAAAAAGTATGCGGTAGATAATAATCTTGATGGTATTTGTTTTATCGAAGGGCAACCTTGGTACGATGTTCCAAAAATCTTAGCATTGGCAGATGTGTTTGTACTACCAAGTTACTCAGAACCTTGGGGATTAGTTGTAAACGAAGCTATGGCCAGTGGTTTGCCTGTAATTGTTTCAAATAAATGTGGTTCGGCATTTGATGCTGTCTTGGAAGATGTTAATGGTTATACTTTTAACCCTTATAATGTAGAAGAATTGACTTTAATTTTCAAGAAATTTGTTGATGATCCTGAAAAAATTAAGACTTTTGGGCTCAAGTCAAGAGAGATAATTAAACGTTTTTCTCCTGAACAAGTAGCACAAGAGATGTACGATGGGTTCAAAAAGGTAATCAAAGGCGTAGATAAATAGGCCTAAGTAAGTTTGAGGTTTGAGTTAAATGAAAATTAACTGGCTTACACAATAAAGTTTACTGTCACTAAAATTATGAAAGATAAATCTTTAAATAATATATGAGCATTTAATCTTCTGTTTTAACTTCTCTCATCAAATAATTCCCAAAAAAAGAATTTTTCTTGGCAAAATATTGTAAGAAAATTTCTTCGGGAATATCTGCCTTATTGATATTCGGACTCTCTGCAATCGAAGGTACTTTTTCCCATTTCAGTGTTGTCATGCTACTGAAAATTCCCAAAAGTATTGTAAATGCCATGTAAATTTTCAAAAACTTAACTGAAATTTTTGATTTAAGCATTTCTGAATAGGCTCCTATAAGCAAGATAAATATCAATATTTTTATTGTGCTGATAAGTCTCATTGCTAAATCGTTATTGAATCCGATTCTATATAAGGGTGAAATGATGAAGTAAGCAGCACAAAAGAGTAATAAAATAAGTTTATTTTGGTAAGAACTTCTCGAAGAGAAAAGTTTAAACATGAAAAATAGATAAATGCCAATTTCAAAAATGCAATAGCCAATTAGGGCCAGAATTGAAACTAATGGTTTTTGGTACAAATAACCCGAAATATCTGCAAACGTCCAGATAAAACCCGAAAAACGATTATCTTGAAAATGTGCTAAGAAATAGCTCGCCATGATAAAAGTGATAATTCCTCCACCTACTATATTCGCAATGCTAAAAAACTTTGAAAATTTACGAAAAAGTACTAAAAAGCCAGCGATTATTCCAACACTGAAGGCACCCAAAAATGACCACATCAATAGCAGAGAAACAAAGAATAATACAAAACGATTATCTTTCCGTATAAAACTTTCGTAGTAAACAAAGAAAACACCCACAGTTGTAACTATATGATGTTGAGGAGAATAATGAACGTTAATTAAATTGAAAGAAATGCCCGATGGCCAAATAAAATATTGAATCATTGGTAAAGAAACAATATTTTTAAGCAAATAATGAGCATATAAATAAGGTTTGAAGAGTGTAGCTCCAAGTAAAAACAAAATAAAAATTAGGACGATATTAATGTTTTTAGGGCTGAGAAAATATAGCCAGCTAAAAGAAATAAAAATACCTATTGCTCCCCACAAATATAAAAGAATGTTACTTGCTCCAAAACCAACAAATTTACAAATAATGGCTGTTGGGAGATAATAGGCCATATAATAGCCTAAGATTGCTGGTTCTTTTAGTATTCCGTAGCGAGTTTCGTTTTCATAAACCACAGGAAATGGTTTTTCAATGAGTTCTTTTACAATTGTATTATGTTTGTAGTAATCATAAGATTGCCCCAACCCGAAGTTTCCTAAACTAAAAACTACACCTAAAATCAAGGTAAATAAAGCTAAATAGAGCAATGTGCTTGGCTCAATTCTATTAACCCTCAACGCAGAAAAGTCTTCATTACTTTTATTTGTTTCGATTATAAAACTATAAAAAGAATAGACTGAAACTACAAATCCGAGCGTTGCCCAAAGCGGATTCAACCACGTCAGAATAAAAATTAGATTAGGAATCAATAAATATGAAACAGTAAGTAATTTCAGGCTTTTGATTGTCATTTTGAAGAAATATTTGTTAACCTTCTGAATATCAGTTTATTATAGCGAATCGAGGTGTTACTCAAATTTAATTCACAAATCTATATTTGAATAAAACCCAGATGGCCTCAACCCCATCTTTCCAATTTATTTTTTTTCCTTCGCTGATTGAGCGTGGGTAATAGCTGATTGGTACTTCAGGAATTTTGTAACCAAGTTTAGCGATTTTAGCAGTAACTTCAGGGCAAAACTCAAAACCAGTACAATTGAGTTTAATTGATTTCAATAATTTGGCATCAAACACCTTATAGCAAGTTGGTTCATCAGTCAAGTTTTGGAAATATAAAATATTCGTAATCCAAGTGACGACTTGCCCGCCCAAAAAGAAAGAGAAGTAGGAGTGTTTGTTTTGTTTATTCAAGAATCTTGAGCCATAAACTACCTTTTCTTTTCCACTTTCAATGACAGGAATTAGTTTAAAATAATCTTGCGGGTCATACTCTAAATCGGCATCCTGAATAATGATAATATCACCCTTTGAGTGAGCAATAGCTGTTCGAATGGCTCCACCTTTACCTTGATTTTTCTCATGGAAAACCACTTTTATTTTATCACTTTTCAAGGTGTTCAAGAGTTCACGTGTGCCATCTGTTGAGCCATCATCTACCACAATGATTTCCATCGGAATATCTACTTCCCCAATCTTGTTTAATATATTTTGTATATTGTTTATTTCGTTATAAGCTGGTATTAATACAGAAAGGAGCATATTATTATGGGATTATTCAAAACTAATAAAGTATTCGGTACTTGATATATCTACTATTTTGTAGATTTTCTATGCCAAAGTTTGATAAAAAGTACTGAATCGGTTTCAACCGTGAAATTTTTATTTAATTCCTGACGTAATTTGTCAAGAGCAATCTTATTTTCTGGAGTATTTACTTTTGAACTATCATCAATTACTGTAGAGCGAAACCCAAAGATTACTAATTTTAAGGTTGTATCTTGCAACGATTTTTCATACACATCAGTGTGTGTTTTGATATAATCACTCGTTTGCATTTCGGTATTGATAAAAGGAACATTTGGATAGCGATGTGAATGAAAATAAAATAACGAACCGAAATCAATTAATAATGCTTTATCGCCAGTTTTTAAATTTCTATTAACGGTACTTTCATACGTTTTTTCAATGGCAAAGTCATCAATTTTGGCCAAGCGTTGCACTACTTCTCGCCGAGTTATAAAAGTAATAGTCAAAACTAAGACCGATAGTCCACCTATTGCCAAATAAACTCGATTAAGCTTTTGTTCATAAATTTTGCTAAAATGAGTATAAACCATTGCAATCACGACCGAAAAGAAAGGAGCTGCAGGGTAAAAGTAATGGGATGCCTGACTTTTCATTAGTGAAGCCAAAGAGAATATCCCAAAAAACAACGATACCATAAAAGTCGTATTGCTCCAGTATTTCGATTTATCTTTAACGCTAAGTGCTAAAACAATACTAACAATTGTTAGTAAAATAAACCAGAAAGTCTTAATTAGAAGTTTTTTAAGAAAAATAGTATGAGCAGGATATGAGCCAAATGGATAAATATACGACCAATAAATGTGTTGGTCGAGGCGATTTAGCTGATAGAAGTATAGGATAGATAAAAGCAGAGGCACTGCAAAACCTGCCAATATCAAAGTGCCTTTTTGCGTTATTTGCCAAAAAGTAGTTTTTTTGATAAAAAAACACTCATAAAACAAATAGATACCTGCTCCTGCTATATAAAACATTGCAATGCTTTTGAAAGTCATAGCAATTCCTAACATCACTCCTCCAATAAACCAATCTAAATTTTTGTTTTTTGCTAAAAAGTATAGTGACCACATTGCCAATATCGCAATCGGAGCTTCAGGTTCGAGGAAGTTGATTTCCATGAAAAAGCAACAAAGCAATGATAGAAACGCACTAATAAAAGCTGTTTGGGTGTGTTTTGTTAGTTTATTGATAACAACATAGCTCGAAAGACCAATTCCGATAAATTCAAGGACAATTAAAATAGTAACAGTAAAATGTGTAAAATTTCCACCCAGTAGATTTATGCTTTTTTGTACAAAAACATACCAAAACCATGATTTGGAAGGGATGAAATCATACATCTGATAGCCATCATTGAGTGAACGGCCAATGACCAGATATTCTAAAGCATCGTAACCAAAGCCCGAATTATAAGAAAAAAGACCAAAAATAGGCGTAATAAGCAATAATACGCCCAAATGTAGCAATGTATTTTTGTTTGTTGTTTTGATAGAATGCAATTATTTAGTGGCCACTTTGTGGCAAAATTTTGTATTAAATCAAGATTGATTAACAACCTTTACTGCAAAAATAGCAAAAATCATTGGGATTCTAAACCTTAAATCTGATACTTAATCTTGAATCATATTTAATCAAAAAAAACTAAATGTAGCTTTCTGATAAAAAAACTAAATTGACGGATAATCAGAAAAGTAATAAAAAATGATTTTCTTACCATAAATTCAAATTTAGCCGATTTTTGCTTGGGGTTCTCGCCAAACAATGATAATTTTAAGCATGAATTGGATAAAGCCACTTACGATAGTCGAATTTGTCTTCATTGGCATTTTTTTGTTGGTTTATGCCACCTACTTTATACGCTTATATTTGGTGGCTCGTCGTCTTGGCACAACTGCTCGTTCGGTTATCATTAAATTTATTATCAGAGGTATTTACTTGGGTTTGTGCATACTCGGTTTGCTTGGACCAAGTTTTGGAGTGAATGAAATTGAAGCACAGGCAACGGGTAAAGATATTTTTCTGGTTTTTGATTTATCTCGCTCAATGGACGCCATTGATATTGAACCTTCGAGATTGGAAAAAACTAAATTTGAGATTACCAAAAACTTAGATTTGCTAAAATCAGATAGGGTCGGACTAATTGTTTTTTCTTCTGATGCTTACACACATACACCTCTAACATTTGACCGAGACGCAATCAAATTATTTATACAAAAACTGAATACAAATCTTTTTTTACAGAATGGGACTGATTTGAATGCCGCATTTTCTCTTATTTTGAAAAAGTTTCAATCAAGTCATACACTAAATAGCCGAAAATCTAAAGTAATCGTTTTGATTTCTGATGGTGAAGATTTTGGTAAGATTGACCCGACGGTGATTTTTGAATTGAAGAAAAATAAGATAAATCTGCTAACACTTGGTGTAGGAACACCACAAGGAGGGCTTATTCGAGATGGACTTGAGTTCAAAAAAGATAAAGAAGGGAAAGAGGTCATATCAAAACTCAATACAGCTTATCTTATTAATCTCACCAAATCGTTGAATGGCAAGTATTTTCAGTTGACTAACCAAGTAAATGGTGTTTCAGATTTATTAAAAGAAGCCGATAAAGTTGAAAGTAATTGGGTTGATACTCGCAAAATGACGGTAGCCAATAATAAATACTATTATTTTGTGATTTTGGCTTTAATTCTGATGATAATTGATATTTTATTTACCGTTCGGACAATTAAAATTTAAGTATGAATATTTGGTTTTTTTATATAATCCTCCTTTTTCTAAATCTGCGTTCTCTGACGAATGTTTCTCAAAGAAATGCTCTAAAAATAGAAGCAGGGAAGGCATTCTATAAAAAAGATTATTCATTGGCTACAAAAAAGTATGAAGAATTGGCCAATATTTCATACAATTTAGAGCCAGAGGCTCGCTTAAATTTGGCTCATGCCTACTTCAATATCAATGATACCACACAGGCTTTAGAAGAATACAAAAAGTTAGTTCGATTGAATGATGTAAGTATTTCAACATCTGCAATGATTCAGGTTGGTGTGATTGAAACCATGTTAGGTGATAGTAGTGGGGCGATGAATTTGTTCAGAATTGCATTGCAGAATGATAATGATAATAAAATTGCAAGATATAATTATGAGTTATTGAGAAAAAAACTCCCACAGTCGCCACCGAAAAATAATCAAGAACAAACATCAGATAGTGATCGCCAATCTAACAATGGTGGAGAAACTGAAAAATCGGAAGAGAAAAGAGATGAGTTGAACTCGACAACTCCTGAGAAAATGAGTAAAGAGAAGGCCTTACAGATTTTGGAAAGCATGAAAGCAACAGAGCTTCAATATACTCAACAGCATAAACTGAAATCAGAGAAAAGTAAGAAAATAGAGAAAGATTGGTAGACAAAGTACAAGTTTTTAGATTAGTATATTAAATAAAAGAAGATTGCCATCAAGCAAATAAATTTTACAAAAGAATGACTCAAATTTCAGATGGCGGTATCTTGAATGCCGCAGTAAAAGAAACAAATTTTAATTTTGAAGGACAAACCGCTTTCTATCGTGGAAAAGTGCGTGATGTATATGATTTTGGCGATAAAGTAGTAATGGTAGCATCAGATAGAATTTCGGCTTTTGACGTGGTTTTACCTCGACCAATTCCTTTTAAAGGGCAAGTTTTAAACCAGATCGCAGCTAAATTTCTTACGGCAACCAAAGATATTGTTCCAAATTGGCTTTTGGCATCGCCTGACCCAAATGTTTCTATTGGAGTTCGTTGTGAAACTTTCCCTGTTGAAATGGTTGTACGTGGCTATTTAGTTGGTCATGCTTGGCGAACTTATAAAAGTGGTTTACGTACACTTTGTGGAGTGACATTGCCAGAAGGATTGAAGGAAAATGATAAATTCCCAACCCCAATCATTACACCTACAACCAAAGCCCACGAAGGACACGACGAAGATATTTCTCGTGAAGATATTATTGCTAAAGGCTTAGTTTCGGAAGAAAAATATGTTCAACTCGAAAAATATGCATTGGCATTATTTGAAAGAGGAACCGAGATGGCTGCTGAACGTGGTTTAATTTTAGTAGATACCAAATACGAATTTGGCGAAAAAGATGGAGTCATCTATCTGATTGACGAAGTTCATACACCAGATTCTTCAAGATACTTTTTTATTGAAGGTTACGAAGAAAACTTAGCCGCCAATCTACCACAAAAACAATTATCAAAAGAATTTGTGCGTGAATGGCTCATTGCTAATAATTTTCAAGGAAAGGAAGGACAAACTGTTCCAGAAATGACTGATAAAAAAGTGCTTGAAATTTCAAATCGATACATAGAGCTATACGAAAATGTTTCGGGAGAAAAATTCGTTGCTCAATCAGGCGAAGATGTAATTGGACGAATAGAAGGAAATATTAAAAACTATTTTGGGATTTAATTAAAATTATTCCTCATTCTTCCAAATGAAATATCCGAGAAGGTTATCGTCAGGTGCAAGCAATACCGTAATCGTTTTATCGGATACGGAGGTTGCTAAACTGTTTACGGATGATACCCGCTCGGATATTGGCTCTGAGGCTGAGAAGATGAAATTTGCCAATTTAGTCAATGATTTGGTTGCAAAATTCATCCGATTAGATTTTTAAGAAGATTTACAGGCAGAAATGTTGGTCATGGAACGAATTAAACCTATTGATTATCGAGCTTTCGAGGTTGAAATTCGTGAATTATGGTTTGAAGTTTTTGAATCTGAACTAACCGAATTACACAAAGCTGGTTTCGTACATCGTGACCTCAAACGACCATCAAATATTGGTGGTTTAGCCTTCGATAATATCCTATTAACCGAAACAGGTTTACGCTTAATTGATGTGGGAATCTCTGCTTTAAAAAGCCAAGTTGGAAATAAAATTTATGAAAAATATGTAGAAATTGAGTTGCAAGAAATAGCCTTATTTAAAGAGTATTTCTTGAATAGATAAAAAACAAAGCCCTTTTCTAATTTTGCGAAGGGCTTTGTTTTTTGTGATTTTCTGAGACTTAAACCAATTTACTTGCCAGCTACTACTTCAAAACATCTTTATAACTCACCAGCAGAATACCTTTTTTGATAATTGCTTCTTTTACTTTATCGCTCGTAAAAATAGAAGTTACATCTTGTCTGCCTTGTGCAACATCTTCATAACCAATGTGGTGTATGGCTCTTAATTCATCATTATCAATTCCTGGATGTTCTACAAAAACATAAGTTTTGCCTTCTTCCAACTTATCAAGCATCGCAATAAATCCATCAATTCGCTGCTCGGTTGTTTTCTTATTAAAGTCAAAACCTATATAATTGATACCAAAATCTTTGACTGAATCTATATCTACCATTTTTAGGTTAAACTCTTTTGCTACTCTTTTAGCCATTTCTTTTACTTCGGGCGTAAAACCAGTGCTTCCCATGTGTCCAGAAATATGACTTAGACGTGGAATGTATTTCAAAGCCATTTTTATTTGAGCTCGAAGCTCTTTTTCAATATCCTCAATTTTCCAAGCATTATCCATAATTGCTTGATTTGGATAATTATTGTTATGAAATAGCATCGGATAAAAATATCCATCGGCATTTCTGATGCTTGGAGACTCTGTCAAAGGTCTCCATTTTACATTATCCCATTCACTTGTTATTGCAAAGTGAAGGCCAACATCAGCAGTTGGGTTTTCAGCCAACATTTTTATAGCTTCTGGAAACCAAGGCGATGGAACAATCACCTCAATAGAAGTCTGAATTCCTTCTTTGAAACATTTTATCAAGGCTTCGTTGCCCGAATGTGAATAGCCCATATCATCTCCTCGAACAATTAACTTGGCAGGATTTGCTTCAGTTTTAGCTACTACACCTTTAAAAAACTCTCGTTTTCGGTTGTTTTTATTGAAAATATTCTTAATATCAACAATAATCCTGTCTTCATCGAAGCTGCAAAGAATAGTTTCGGTATGTGGGCTTTCGATATAGCGTAAACTAAGCTCAAGCGTTTTTTCATCTATCCACGAATAGCTACCTGCAACTTTAAATGGCGATAAACCAACTCGGTTTGACTTGGCTGCTGCGACGAGATAAGGCCCAAACTTAGTAGTTTCGCTGTTTATCCATTTGCCAAAACCAAATGGGATCGTATGTGTAACAGAATCTGTTTTTAACGAAACATTTAAAATGTCATTCTTAAAATCAAAACTTATTGAATGAAGCGATTTAGATTTTGAAATCAAACCGAAGGTTTTACCCGAAATTTTACTATCACTCGCACTTGCTTTTGCTTCAAATGGTAGAGCTAAGGATGCACTTTTTTCTTTTAGTTCTGCTTGTTTCTTTGCATTTGCCAGAAGTTTTTTATCGTTGAGGGCTGGTAGAATATATTTCCAAATCAAATTTATTTCTGATTGCATATCTGGAGCTTCAGCAGTTGTGATAATAACTGCATCTTTTTCGGGTAAAACGATGATAAACTGTCCGTTTGCTCCATCAGCACGATAGCCATTATTTCTGCAACGCCACATTTGATAACAATAACCCTGCATCCAATCACTTGAATCTTTTTGGGCTTCTGTAGCGGTTGGATTTTGCATGATTTTCATACTCGTAGCTTCTTCAACCCACGAAGCAGGTAGAATTTGCTTTCCTTTCCAAGTTCCTTTTTGTAAGAATAATTGTCCAAATTTGGCCATATCTTCGGTTTTTACTCGTAAACCCCAACCGCCAGTATTGATATTATTTGGACTAATTTCCCAGTCAATATTTTCGATTCCGAGAGGAGCAAAGAGTCTTGGTTGTAAATAATCAATGATTTTTTGCCCAGTTACTTTCTGCACAATGGCAGAAAGCATATACGTAGCCCCCGAATTATACAAGAATTTACTACCAGGTTGATTGACAATCGGAGTGTTCAAAAACTCTTTTACCCAGTTGTCCGAAACAACAATACCTTGATTTTCTTTGGCATGACCAACACTCATGCTTAGTAAATCTTTTACTTTCAATTCTGCCAAGTAAGGACTAATATTTATGGGTAAATCATTCGGGAAAAATGAAACTATTTTATCATCGACCGAAAGTTTTTTTTCGGAAACTGCAAATCCGACCGCCGTAGCTGTGAAACTTTTACTTACCGAATACATGGTATGTTTCAAATCACTACGATATGGATTCCACCAACTTTCAGCAACTACCTTTCCGTGGCGAATCAACATAAAACTATGAAATTCATGCTTACTTTTTGAGGCGGCATCAAGAAAATTAATGATTCCTTCTGAAGAAACCCCTTCAGCTTCTGGCGTGCTACGTGGGAGTGAAGTGTTTTTTTGACCAAATAAAAATGTACTCCAAAAGAGGAGAAAGAGTATCTTTTTCATTGTTGAATATTGAGGTTGAATAGGAGGGTTATTTCACTCAAAGTTAAACAATTTTCCATCAAAAAAGCCACTCTTGAAACTCAAGAATGGCTTTTTTGATTATCAACTATACTCGTAAATCGTAAGTCAAACTCATGCTCCTGCATAAGCTGGTGAAATCATTGATACTGCTTTTGCTTCGAGAAGCGTTTCGCCCATCAAAAACTCATCAACTTTTCTTGCACATTCACGTCCTTCTGAAATTGCCCAAACAACCAATGATTGTCCACGACGCATATCACCAGCGGCAAATACTTTCGAGTTTGACGTCTGATAATTTGGTGCTTTTACATTTTTGCGTTCATCAACTTCAACTTCGAGTTGCTCCAATAAATCTTGTTGAGGATTCAAGAAACCAGCAGCAATCAAAGCCAATTCACATGGAATCTCACGCTCATTCATTTCAACTTTTGATCCATTGAAATAGGCAGATTCTGAAATCAAGATTCCTTTCAAATTGCCATTTTCGTCACCAATAAATTCTTTTACATTGATGCTAAACAGACGCTCACAACCTTCTTCGTGTGAAGTTGATGTGCGTTTTGTCAAAGGCCAGTTTGGCCAAGGAGTTGCTTCTGCACGAACTTGGTAGAATGGTTGTTTTTTATCATCTATGCTTGGCTCAGGCATTACTTCCACTTGTGTGATAGTTTTTGCTTTGTGGCGATTTGATGTTCCCACGCAGTCAGAGCCAGTATCACCACCACCAATTACAACTACATTTTTATCAGTTGCAAAAATTTCACCATTTTGATAGGCGTCACCTTTGTGGTCATTTACTCTTTCAATACCAGCCACACGTTTATTTTGTTGGCTCAAAAACTCCATCGCAGGATAAATACCTTTCAATTCTTTGCCTTTGATATCAATCATACGTGGAACTGTAGAGCCACCAGAAAGTACAATTGCATCAAAATCTCTTAATAAATCGCTTGATTTTACATTGAAACCTACGTTTGCGTTAGTGATAAAAGTAATTCCTTCTTCTTTCATCACTTCAACACGACGACGAACAACCGATTTGTCCAATTTAAAATCTGGAATTCCGTAACGTACCAACCCGCCGATTTCGTCGGCACGCTCAAAAACTGTTACTAAATGTCCTGCTTTATTTAATTGAACCGCTGCCGCCATTCCTGCTGGGCCAGACCCCACAACTGCAACTTTTTTTCCAGTGCGTTTCTTAGGGATATTTGGTTTTACCCAACCATTGGCATATGCACGCTCAATGATTGATTTTTCGATATATTCGATGGCTACTGGAGGCTTATTGATACCCAAAACACAAGCTGATTCGCAAGGAGCTGGGCAAATTCTACCTGTAAATTCAGGGAAATTATTAGTAGAACTTAAAATCTGATAAGCATATTCCCAGTTTTCTTCATAAACTGCATCATTAAATTCAGGAATAATGTTGCCAAGTGGACAACCATTATGACAAAATGGCACACCACAGTCCATGCAACGAGCAGCCTGTTTACGAGAATTCTCATCTTCGGCTGGCATTTCAACTTCATTATAATCCAATCTACGTTCTTCAACAGCACGCTTATTGGCCAATTCTCTTTGAAACTCTAAGAAACCAGTAGGTTTTCCCATTATTTTATATTATTACAAATGTTCTGATTATCAATAAATTATCTACTAAAACTTTAAATCATCAAGGTTCATTCTACTGTTTTGAATCGTTATAATTTCAACAATATTATCAGTGATTCTATAAAACATAATTGTCTGTTTATTTACAATACATTCTCTTATATCCTCTTGTTTTGCCGATTTACGATTCATATAAGGCATGATTTCGAGCAACTGTAAATGCTCAGAAATCTTTATTAGAAAATCCATCTTGACACTATTTGAAAAATTTTGTTCCAAATATTTGGCAATTTTATCTAAATTCTCTTCCGCCCTTTTTGAGATTTCTACTTGATAATTCATAAACCATACTTCGCTAAAACTTCACGATATGGTTTTTTTCTCCCAGCTTTCAAATCTTCTAAACCTGCTTCAATATCAGATTTTTGGTCAGGGCTTAAATCATCCCAAAAATCACTTTCTTTGATATTTTGTTTTTCTAAAAGAACATAAATTTCATTCAGGATAGTTATGTCTTGAATAATATCAATTTTCTTATGAATATCAGATTTTATATCAATTGCTGTCATTGTAGTGTTTTTTAACTAAATTTTGAATTTTACATTCAAATCTAATAAAAAACTACGCCATAACATTCTCAGCTTCTGCTTTTTTCTTTCTTTCCAACAAAACTCTTTTATAGTCAGTTGGGAATACTTTTACAAAGTTTGAGATTTCATCATTGAAATTAGCCAAGATACGTCCTGCTACTTCACTCTTAGTTTCCTTCAAGTGTTTTTCTATGAATGATTTCAACATTTCGGCATCTTCGGCATCAACTGTTTCTAAACCAACCATTTCCTTGTTGCATTTTGCTTCAAAAGTTTTGTTTGGATTATAAACAAATGCGATTCCACCACTCATACCTGCAGCAAAGTTACGTCCTGTTTCGCCCAGAATAATAGCTAAACCACCAGTCATGTACTCTAAACCATGGTCGCCAATACCTTCAACAACTACTTTTGCTCCCGAATTTCTTACGCAGAAACGCTCTCCAGCCATACCGTTGATGTAGGCTTCTCCTGATGTTGCACCATAAAATGCAACGTTTCCGATAATCATGTTTTCTTCGGCTTTGAAAGTCGCTTTTCTATCTGGATAAACAACTAATTCAGCACCGCAAAGGCCTTTTCCGAAGTAGTCATTAGAATCTCCTTCAAGTTCGAGTTTCAAACCTTTCGTTGAGAATGCTCCAAACGATTGTCCAGCCGTTCCTCTGTATTTATAATGAATTGTTCCGTAAGGTAAACCTGCTCCTGCATAAACCTTAGAGATTTCGTTGGATGTCATTGCTCCAATCGAACGGTTCAAGTTATTTACTACATATTCCGCTTCAACTTCTGCTTTATTTTTAATAGCTGGTTGAGCATCTTCCATCATTTTCCAGTCAAGCACTTGCGAAATACCGTGGTCTTGCTCTTCTTGTTTATATTGAGCAACATCCAATGTAGTTGGTTCCTTGAAAAGTATGCCCGAAAGGTCGATTTTTTTGTATTTCCAATGAGCTACATCGTCACGTTTTTCAAGCATTTGCGACTGACCAACCATTTCATTGATTGTTCGGAAGCCCAGTTCTGCCATGATTTCACGTAATTCCATTGCCAAATAGGTAAACATATTCACAACGTGTTCAGGTTTTCCGCTGAACATGGCACGGAGTTCTTTGTTTTGAGTAGCCACCCCAACTGGACAAGTATTTAAGTGACACTTACGCATCATGATACATCCTACTGCTACTAACGCAGCCGTGGCAACACCGAATTCTTCTGCACCTAATAAAGCTGCAATTGCAATATCACGGCCTGTACGAAGCTGACCGTCAGCTTGTACGGTGATTCTACCACGCAATTTGTTTTTAACTAAAGTTTGGTGAGCTTCGGCTAATCCTAACTCCCAAGGCAAACCAGCATGACGAATGGATGATAACGGAGACGCTCCCGTTCCACCATCGTGTCCAGCAATCAAAACAACGTCAGCATGTGCTTTTGCAACACCTGCCGCTACTGTACCAACACCTGCTTCTGAAACTAATTTTACTGAGATACGAGCATCACGATTTGAGTTTTTCAAGTCATAAATCAATTGTGCTAAATCCTCAATTGAGTAAATATCGTGGTGAGGTGGTGGTGAAATTAGACCAACACCTGGTGTACTATGGCGTACACGACCAATCCAGTCATCAACTTTATGGCCTGGAAGCTGTCCACCTTCACCAGGTTTTGCACCTTGAGCCATCTTGATTTGCAGTTCTTTGGCATTAGTTAGGTAGTGACTTGTTACCCCGAAACGTCCAGAAGCTACTTGTTTGATTGATGAACTCAGATTATCGCCGTTTTTGTCTAACTCATAACGAATTTCATCTTCGCCACCCTCACCAGAGTTTGAGCGACCACCGATGCGGTTCATCGCAATGGCTAAGGTTGTATGAGCTTCCCACGAAATCGAACCAAACGACATTGCACCCGTGGCAAAACGCTTGAAAATACTTTCGATTGGCTCTACTTCTTCCAAAGGAATTGAATTTCCTTTTTTGAAACGAAGTAATCCACGAAGCGTCAGAGCATCTTTGGTTTGGTCGTTGATAAGTTTTGAATATTGTTTGAAAATCTGATAACCTTTGTCTAAATCTTTTTCACCAACACGCCCTGATTGTTGTAAAAGGTGAATTGATTGAGGGTTAAACATGTGACGTTCGCCACGTTGTTTCCATTGATAAACACCACCCACTTCAAGTCTTTTTACCGATTCTTGCGGGATTTCCGGGAATGCTACACGGTGTCTAACAAAGGCCTCTTTAGCTATTTCTGCTAAGCCCATGCCACTGATACGTGAGATAGTTCCTGTAAAGTATTTATCAATAACTTGCTTGTTTAGACCGATACACTCAAAAATTTGAGCTCCTTGATAAGATTGTAAGGTAGAAATTCCCATTTTTGAGAAAATCTTCAACAATTCTTTATCTACTGCTTTGATGTAATTTTTGTTAAGTGTATAATCGTCGAATTCGCCTTCGATTAAGCCTTTTTTATTCATCCAAGAAAGAGTCTCGAATGCCATGTAAGGGCAAATTCCCGACGCACCGTAACCGATTAACGTAGCAAAATGATGCGTTTCCCAAATATCGCCTGCTTCAACCAAGATTCCAGCCTTTCCACGAATACCTTTTCTGATGAGGTGATGGTGAATAGCCGCAGTCGCTAAAAGTGATGGGATAGGAGCGTGGTCAGAGTCAATTGCACGGTCAGAAAGAATTAAGATTTCAAAACCATCTTCAATAGCATCTTCGGCGTAGCGGCAGATTCTTTCCAAACCAAACTCTAAAGCTTTGCCAATATCTTCAGCTCTTGAATTAAAGTAAGTATTGATAGTTTTTGCTTGAAAACCCTTGTAATCAACAAAGCGAAGTTTATCAAATTCTTCGATGGTGAGTACTGGTTGGTCGAGTTGTACCAAACGACAGTGTGCCGGCGATTCATTCAATATATTTTCATTGGCTCCTACAAAAGAAATCAATGACATAATCGAACGCTCACGGATTGAGTCAATCGGTGGGTTGGTGACTTGAGCAAATAATTGTTTGAAATAATAGGATAAGTGCTGACTTTGGTCAGAAAGTATTGCCAGTGGTGTATCAACTCCCATCGAACCAATTGCTTCCATACCCGATTGTGCCATCGGAGCCAAAATCATACGTAAATCTTCTGATGTGAATCCAAAAGTGATTTGGCGTTTCAACAAAGTTTCTTCGCTGTATTGTTGATATGGACGAATAGACTTTGGCAGTTCTTCGGTTTTGATTTTATTTTCATCCAACCATTCTTGGTACGGTTGACGTGAACAAATATCAGCTTTCACCTCTTCATCAGGAATGATACGCCCTTGTTCCATATCAACCACAAACATTTTTCCTGGCTGCAAACGTCCTTTTGAGACCACTTTTTCTTGGTCGATGTCAAGAACACCTGCTTCTGAGGCCATGATTACTGTATCATCATTTAAAACCCAGTAGCGAGACGGACGAAGACCATTTCTATCAAGTGTTGCACCCACCATTTTACCATCAGTAAATGAGATTGAAGCTGGGCCATCCCATGGCTCCATGATAGCAGCATGATATTCGTAAAATGCTTTTCTTTGCTCATCCATCGCATCGTTGCCGTCCCATGCTTCTGGAACAAGCATCATCATTACGTGGGGTAATGAGCGACCTGATAGATAAAGTAATTCGATTACGTTATCCAATTGAGCTGAATCTGAATTTCCCGCATCACAGATTGGTAAAATTAAATCCATTTCCTCTTTCGTGAAGAATTCAGAAACGAAAGATTTTTCTCCTGCACGAATCCAGTTTACGTTTCCTTTTACAGTATTGATTTCTCCATTGTGAGCAATAAAGCGGAATGGTTGTGCCAATTTCCAAGAAGGGAAAGTATTGGTCGAGAAACGAGAGTGAATAACTGCAAATGCTGAAGTTACTGCCTCATTATGCAAATCAGGGAAGTAATATTTTAGTTGCTCGGTAGTCAATTGCCCTTTGTAAGATATTGTTCTACACGAAAGCGAAGAGAAGTAAAAGTGTTCTTTTGCTCCTACAACTGCTTCACGAATGACACGAGAAGCATATTGGCGGAGAATATATAATTTACGTTCAAAATCAAGTTCATTCGTAATATCAACTGGGCGTTTGATGAAAACTTGCTCAACATTTGGCTCAACAGATGCCGAACCTTCGCCCAAAATATCACCTTTAGTTTCTACAACACGATAGCCGAGTAGTTCTAAACCTAATTTTTCAATTTTACGGTTTAGAATATCACGACATTCTTCACGTTCGGTTTTATCCATCGGGAAGAAAATCATACCTACGCCATACTCACCAACAGCAGGCAGATGAAAGTTAAGTTTATTACATTCATCTAAGAAAAACTCGTGAGGGATTTGGAGTAAAATACCCGCACCGTCACCAGTATTAGGGTCGCAACCACATGCACCACGGTGGTCCATGCGTTCGAGCATTTTAATCGCATCGGCTACAATTCCGTGCGACTTGCGTCCTTTCAAATGAGCCCTAAAGCCAATTCCACAAGCATCATGCTCAAATTCTGAGCGATATAGGCCTTGTTGTTGCTCTGTAACCTGTTCAGTTTCAGTCATCGTACTAATATAATAGTGATTGGAAATTGTACCAACACGGAACATGATTCCGAGTGTGATTTTGTTGTATTAAATGTATAAATCATAGACCTATATAATCTTTTGTAACGTATATGAAGAACGTAGATTTATGATAAATACATTGCAATATAATACCAAATATATTTGGCATAACAACATTTAAACCAAATTTTCTTTCTTCAATAAAAAATACTTGTTTTAACAACAAATATTATGAGAAAAATACAACGGATAGTGCAATAAATGACATGAAAATAGGTATTTGTCACTAAATATTATAGGATGTAACAAGAGGCTGTTTGTGGCAAAATATTGGTAATTAAGATGTTAGGCAAGCAGAGTAATATTGTATATTTTTTAGAATCAAGAATTTTACTTGTGGAAGAATTTATATAACTATTAGAAGAGATTTGGTGTATTTTAGTACTAAATTACTGATAATCAATATATTATGTTTATTTTTGTGCTTCACCATCAAAATCAGTTATGATTATTCAAAAAAGTAAATTATTCACAACACTTCTTTTAATCTTTTCTTTTCAATTATTATCTGCCGCATCATTCGACAAATACTTCCCGAAACTAATCAAGTTTGAAGGCCTTGGCTACGGAATTCATCAGCCAATTTGGGGGAAGAAACCTTTCACAAAAAACGAAGCATATTCGATTTATAAAAAGCATTATTGGGACAAATACAATGCTTCGATGTTTAAAAGTCAAGGCGTAGCCGAAGTACTAATTGACCAAATTATCAACGCTGGCGTGGGTAAAGAATGTGTAAATATCAAAGCTTTCGAGGCTGTTATTGGCGTTAAACAAGATGGTTATCTGTCGCTTAGTGATATTAAAAAAGCAAATAGTTTTAAATCTCCAGAGGAAATCATCAACCCATTTGTTAATTATCGCTTACATTATTATAACAGTCGAACAAATGTAAAAAAATATAGAGGTTGGATCACTCGTGCCAAAAGTTTTTATCGCAAAACAAAAGATGGCAATTTATTGGCCAACTATCTGATTTTACCAAAAATGTTGATGAAAGAAGAAGAGTCAGTTATTGCTGAATACGAAACCGAAGAGATTTTAGTTACCAATTGATAAAATCTGAGTACGTACAAATACTATCAGTCATCAACTTTACGTTTTATTGATTGATAGTATTTTTTGTTTACAGCAAAAATTTTGCCACCATGAAATCTAATTTGTTGTTTAAATACTACCGTTAAATAAGTTTTTATTAAACTACTGATAATAAGCCTATTACTGAATTCTACCTTTTTTAGTCCCAATTATATTATTAAGCGGTATAATTTTTGCTATTTAAAATACTGTCTGGAAAAACACATTAAGATGAACCTTAGAAAAATTATGCTCACCTTGCTGGTAATCAGCTTGTTGTCTGCTATTAGTGTAGTTTATGTAAATCAAGCTGCCTCATTTAATAAATATGCTCCTAAATTATTGAGATTTGAAGGTGAAGGCTACGGCATACACAAACCTATTTGGGGAGATAAAATCTTTACGAAAGAAGAGGCTCTCTATATTCACCGCCATCATTATTGGAATCGCTTTTTGGGAAATCATTTCAAAAGCCAAGAAGTAGCTGAAGTTTTAATTGATCACCTCATTAATGCGGGTGAAGGGCGTGAAAATCGTAATATTAAGGCTTTTGAGAAAATTATTGGCGTTCCGCAAAATGGCGTGCTGACGATGAGTGATGTTAAGGCCGCCAATGATTTTGAATATCCAGAAGATATTGTGAACCCCTACGTAGAATACCGTTTGCGTTATTATCGCTCACGAAAAGATGCGAAAGTAAATAAAGGCTGGTTTAAAAGAGCCAAATCTTTCTACATGAAAGAGCCTGAAAGAGAAGAGGATAATATTGTAGAAGATTATATAGTTGTACCTAAAAATCAGCAAAACAATATTGTTGAAGATATTAAATAATACACGAAGTCCTTACCCGATAAACTCTTCCCTGAACATGCCTCTTGAGTACCTCCTTTCAGCGATGAAAGGAGGTGTGAGGTTTTACTTGAAAAGGCAAAAAAAAAGACAGCAAAGGAGCCGCCTATTTTTTATCTAACCTAAACTAATAGAACTGATAGTTTGGTTGATGAATATTGGTATTAAAATTAAAAATTTTACTCTACAAATCCAACTCCTACTGTGCTATTACTACTGTCGTCTATTAAGATAAACGAACCATTGGCTGGATTTTCTTCGTATTTATCAGCAAATATTGGACTTGCAGTTTTTAAAGAAATCCAACCGATTTCGTTGAGTTTTAAACCGCCATCTGCTGGAGCTTCATTACTCAATGACATATTCTTGATGTCGATAACCGAACTAATATTTGTAATCTTTGCTTTTACACGGTTGATGCCGTGTTGAAGTAAATAAGTTTTGCCAACCGTAAGCATTTGACTATCCAGCCAACAAATTTTTGCATTTACTTCCTTACGTGACTCTGGCTGTTCGCCCACTTTCACGAGCATATTTCCACGACTTACATCGATATTATCCTCCAGCGTAATTACCACTGATTCTTTGGCATTTCCAGACTCTAATTGAGTTCCAAATTTCTCAATAGTTTTGATTTTACTGATTTGTCCGCTTGGAAGAGCTTCAACCAAGTCTCCAACTGAAAATGTACCGCTTGCAATTTTACCTGCATAGCCTCTGTAATCGTGGTATTCTTCAGTTTTGGGTCTTACTACGTGTTGAACAGGAAAACGTGCTTGGATTGTACTCAATTCTGAGTTCTGAGTGCTAAAATTCTCAAGTGTATCAAGTAAAGTAGCACCATCATACCAAGGCGTTTCTTCTGATTTGCGAACCAAGTTTTCACCGTAGAGTGAAGAAATTGGAATAAATTGAAGCGTTTGTCCTTCAAAACTTACTTGTTCGGCAATGCTCAAAAGTTCGCTTTTGATAGCATCAAATTTTTCTTGACTATAAGCAACCAAATCCATTTTATTGACGGCCACAATGATATTTTTTATGCGAAGCATCGAAGAAATATAAAAGTGACGTTTGGTTTGCTCAACTACACCATTACGAGCATCAATCAAGATAATCGAAACCGAAGTGTTTGATGCACCCGTAACCATGTTTCGGGTATACTCAAAGTGACCAGGTGTATCGGCAATAATGTATTTACGATGCGGAGTGCTAAAATAAATGTGAGCAACGTCAATCGTAATACCCTGCTCACGTTCTGCTATCAAGCCATCGGTTAAAAGCGATAAGTCAAGAAAATCAAGACCTTTACGCTTTGAAGCTGACTCAAGAGCTTCTATTTTATCTTGTGTAATTGAGTTTGTTTCGTATAGCAAGCGTCCAATGAGTGTACTTTTTCCATCATCTACTGAGCCTGCTGTTGCAATTCTTAATATGTCCATTTTATTGAGTTCTGAGTGTAGAGTTCTGAGTTCTGAGTGATTCAAATTTCAGAATTTCAACATGAATTAATTGGTTCCAAATTGCTAAGTTTAGAAGATTCTGATAACTCAGAACTCATAACTCAGAATTCAGAACTTTTATCAAAAGTATCCCGCTTGTTTACGTTTTTCCATGGCAGCTTCCGAGCGTTTATCGTCGATTCTGGCCCCACGCTCCGAAATTTGTGCCGAAAGGATTTCCCCGATAACATCATCTAAATTATCGGCAGTTGAAGCAACGGCAGCCGTACAAGTCATATCTCCAACGGTGCGGAAACGTACTTGCGTTTTATAAGGTATTTCGTCTTCTGACTTATTGATAAACTCAGAATCTGCCCAAATCATGCCATCTCGCTCGAAGACGTCACGTTCGTGTGTAAAATAGATTGATGGAATTCTTAATTCTTCTTCTTTGATATAATTCCAAACGTCGAGTTCTGTCCAGTTTGAAATTGGGAAAACTCTTACATTTTCACCCAATTCGATTTTGCCATTGAGCATATCAAATAATTCTGGGCGTTGCTTTTTGGCATTCCATTGACCGAAATCATCACGAACCGAAAAAATACGCTCTTTTGCACGTGCTTTTTCTTCGTCACGTCTTGCTCCACCAATACACGCATCGAATTTAAATTCTTCGATTGCATCTAAAAGTGTCACGGTTTGCAAGGCATTTCGGCTGGCATATTTACCAGTTTCTTCTTTTACTTTTCCTTGTTTGATTGAATCGGCCACATAGCGAACGTGAAGCTCTAATCCAAGTTTATTAACCAACCAGTCACGATATTCAATCGTTTCTGGGAAATTATGTCCTGTATCAACGTGGAGTAGTGCAAAAGGAATTTTTCCTGGATAGAATGCTTTTTGGGCAAGTCTTACAACAGTAATCGAATCTTTTCCACCCGAAAATAAAATAGCTGGTTTCTCAAATTGAGATGCTACCTCACGCAAAATATAGATGGCTTCATCTTCCAATTCTCTTGGAAACGAACTATCATTCGCTTGATAAACCGTTGTTTTTTCTGAAATTGTACTCATTATGGTGAATTACGATTTACGAATTACGAAATACGATTTTCTTTGTAGAAAATTTATATTTCGCTTCTGAATTCTTAATTTTATAACTAATTGTAAATAGGTATGCTTTGATATTTTTCGCTTTTTTGATTAAAATATAGTACAAATATACAGTTTATCATTCGTATATCGTCATTCGTACTTCGTAAATCAAGCATGCAATCCGCACTCTTTTTTTGATTCTTCCCACCACCAACGGCCAGCTCTTGGATGTTCGTCAGGGGCAATAGCTCTTGTGCAAGGCTGACAACCAATACTGATAAAACCTTTACGGTGAAGAGGATTATCTGGTACTTTGTTTTCGGCAATGTATTTCAATACATCTTCGTAAGTCCAATGAATCAATGGGTTGAATTTCCAAACTTTGTTTCCTTCGTCCCATTCCCAAATTTTCATGTCATTTCGGTTTTCAGATTGTTCGGCACGTAAACCTGTAATCCATACTTCTGCTCCAGCTAAAGCTCTTTTCAAAGGCTCAATTTTACGAATAAAACAACATTCTTTACGATTTTCGACTGATTCATAGAAACTGTTTGCTCCTTTTTGGGTAACGAGTTGCTGAACTTTCTCTGTATTTGGGTAATATACATCGATATTTTTCTTGTATCGAGAGCGAGTTCTGTCAATTAACTCGTATGTTTCCTGAAACAGACGACCAGTATCTAATGAAAAAACCTTTATATCAAGATTATTCTTGAAGATAGCATCGGTGATTACTTGGTCTTCTTGACCGAGTGAAGTTGAAAATACAACTTTTGAAGGGTACTTTTCTGCCAAAAAACTGAGACTTTCAGCCAGTGAGTATTTTTCTAAATTATCTATCATAAGTAATTCTTCTTAAAACAAAACCTTTGCTAAATTCCAAAGATTTAAAAGTACAACCAAAACACCTACTGAGATCATAATGGTTTTAGGTTGAAATAATTTTACTAAAAATGCACCCAGTGGAGCAGCTACAACACCTCCGACGATGAGGCCAGCTATTGCTTGCCATGCTTGGATATCAATGAAAAGCATAAAGATACCCGTGCTACAAAAAGCTACAAAAAACTCTGCTGTGTTTACAGTTCCGATGGCTTCTTTAGGTGCATTTCCTTTGCTGATGAGATTTGAAGTAACTAAAGGTCCCCAACCTCCTCCTCCAACTGCGTCTAAAAATCCGCCAAAAAGTCCAAGTAAACCTAAGTTCTTGTTCTGTGGTTCGGTTGGGCGTTTTTTAAATGCTTTAGAGATTATAACGCTACCGAGAATTATCATATACACAGAAATGTAAGGTTTTATCATGTTACCATCAAAAACATCTGAAATTAGATAGGCACCGAGCATCGAACCAATAATACCAGTAATGACAATTCTGAAAAATAGATTTTTGTCGATATTTCCAAAATAAATGTGCGATAAGCCCGAAACTCCAGTTGTAAAAACCTCTGCCGTATGAACGCTGGCGGTAGCATAAGCAGGTGGAACACCTAAACCTAATAACATAGAAGTACACGATGCCCCGTAGGCCATCCCTAAAGCACCATCTACTAATTGTGCTAAAAAACCAACACCAATATAATACAATAAGTTTGAATCAAACGAGAATTGAAAATCGTTTAAACCAGTTGAAATTCTGTAAATCAAAATTCCGAGAAGTGAAACTTTCATAAAAATCATGGCATAAGCAATGAATTTCATTTGAACGTTTTCACTCAATGCAAGGGCGATTCTTTTCATACATTAATCTTAAATTAGGCAACTTCGAGTGTTGATTTAATTGTTTCACGAACAAGGATTGCTTGTTTTACAAATTCTTCAGAAACAGAAATATAATCTACTGCGAAATCTTTACTTGGCTCATTTTTATTGATTTGTAAGATTTGGTCTTTGATATTTCCACCAAATTCTGTTTCAAAATGTTTGTCGAATTCAGAAATAATACCGTGTTGGGTGCTGCAATTGATGTTTTTATCAAGTAATAATGCTTTAGCTGTATTGACTTGTGATTGGTAGGCGTAGTAAACAGCATCTGCAAAACGATTTTCGTTGAAAGCCTCTTTTGCCCACTCAATTTTTTCTTCTGATTCGTAGAAAAGCGTTGCAACTAAGTCAATAATTACACTCGCACATTCACCAACTCCGATTTCAGTTTGGAAAATTTCGTCACGTCCCCAGTCAACAAAATCAGTATCAACCAAAGTTGTTAAATCTGCCAAAGGTTTCAATAAGGCGTAAAAATATTTTTCTCCTTGACGGTCATAATAATCATTGAAGTATTCTCCTTCCAAACCATTCGTTTCGTAATCGTTTAATACTGTACGTAGCAATTGTGGACCTCTTTTGCTCGGTACTTTGATTACTTTGTCGGCAATACGTCCACCACCGTTACCAGTTGTTCCTCCACCCAATAAAACTTGTAGGGCTGGTAAGACTTTTCCTGCTGATTTCAACGAACTTCCATGAAAACCAATGTGAGCCATGCTGTGCTGACCACAAGCATTCATACAGCCAGAAATTTTGATTTGCATATTGTTTTCCTCAATTAATTCAGGAAAATCTTCTTTCATCACTTTTTCCAGCTCAAGCGAAATACTGGTGCTATCAGAAATAGCTAAGTTGCAGGTATCAGTACCGGGGCAGGCTGTTATGTTTACAATACTATTAGCTCCAGGAGCAGCTAAGTTATGTTCACTCAAAATCTCAAATACTGTGGCAAGGTTTTCTGCCTTTACAAAACGAAGTAATAAGCCTTGATTTACCGTGACACGAACATCATCAGCTACTAATCCTTGGAGTTTTTCGATTAAGCTACGTGAAACTGTGCTTGAGATATTTCCCAAAGGAACTCTCACAAAAACACCGTAATAACCAGCTTGTTTTTGTGCAAAAGCATTGGTTTTGAACCAGTTTTGGAATTCTACGTTATCTTTTGTGCTGATTGCTGATTCGATGCCAGTTTCTGATTCCGATTTTTCGGTATTGATTTTAAAAGTTTTTACTTTCAGCGAAAGTTTTTCTTCTTCAACCAATTGCATAAAAGCTTCGAAACCAATTTTTGCAATTAAGAATTTCAAACGTGCTTTATGACGAGAATTTCTTTCTCCATGACGGTCGAAAACTCTCAAAACTGCTTCTATAAATGGAATAATTGCATCTTCTTCGATGAATTCATAAGCCAAATGTGCTAATTGTGGTTGAGCTCCTAAGCCACCACCAAGCATTACTTTAAAGCCACGAACGCCATCTACAACTTTTGGAATAAAACCTAAATCGTGCATGTAGCTGAGGGCAGTATCATCATCCGTGTTTGAGAATGACATTTTGAATTTACGTCCCATTTCTTGACAAACTGGGTTGCGTAGGAAGTATTCAAAAGTAGCGTGAACGTAAGGTGTTATGTCAAAAGGCTCATTTGGGTCGATGCCCGCAGTAGGAGAGCCAGTTATATTTCTTACAGTATTGCCGCAAGCCTCACGTAATGTGATATTATCTTCTTCAAGTTTCGACCAAAGTTCGGGAGTTCTATCAAGGCTTACAAAGTGAATTTGTACATCTTGACGAGTGGTAAAGTGCAGATTTCCAGTAGAATATTCATCTGAAACATCCGCTATTTTTTTCCATTGATTGAGGGTCATTTTACCATAAGGTAATTTGATTCTAATCATCTGTACGCCTTGTTGGCGTTGACCATAGACACCACGAGCGAGTCTTAGGCTGCGAAATTTTTCTTCATGAATTTTACCTTCACGAAACATTCTAATTTTACGCTCTAAATCTATAATGTCTTTCTCGACTAAAGGATTCTCTAACTCAGTACGAAAGCTTTGCATATTCTATATATATGTTTTAATTTACAAATATATATTAAGTCTATGATAATCATAGACTTAATGGGTATTTATTTTTCAAAATACTTGATTAGTACAATTTTATCGAAAATTTGTCTAAAAATGCAAAGAGAAAGCGGTAGAGACAAAGCATTGCCTTGTCTCTACGAGTAGGGGAGAATATTAAATTCTATAAAATTTGCCTTCTTCGGCCAAAAAGGTATTTTCAAATACTTCACGAGCCTCTGATAGATGAGAGTCAAGGGTTTTGTAGCGAGAAGAATAATGGCCAATAATCAATTGTTTGGCATTGGTTTGTCTGGCAATCATTGCAGCTTGTCGAGCTGTTGCATGATTGGTTTGTTCGGCTCTTTTGAGTTCTGAATCTGTGAATGTTGCTTCGTGATAAATGCCATCAATATTTTGTAACTGATTGATTTTTAATTCATTATAGGCAGTATCTGAGCAATAAGCAAATGATTTGGATGTACCACCTGCAATTGTATAATCTTCGTTTTTGTAAGTAACGCCGCTCAATTCGTCATGAATATCAAGACCATCTTTGAGCATTTTCAGGTACGGAATAGGGAAGTTTGCAGGAAGGTTTTCGGCAACAATCTTTCGTTTACAGGCTTTTGAGCGAAACAAAAAACCACAACACGGAATACGGTGGTGAAGAGGAATTGTTTCAACTGTTACTAAATTAGTTTCGAGTAAATGATACGCATTTTCTGTATCGGTTTCTACGAAATTGATTTTATAGTGTAGGCGTGTATCTGAATGTTTGAATTGAGCCGTCAGGATTTCATCGAGTCCACGAGGGGCAAAAATCGTTAGGTCTTCTTTGCGTTGGTTCATACTCCAGCTCGAAAGTAAACCAACCAAACCAAAATAGTGGTCGCCGTGAAGGTGACTGATGAATATATGTCGAATTCTGGAAGATTTGACTTTTTGTTCAAGCAAACGATACTGTGTACCTTCCCCACAATCAATCAAAAAAGATTCATTTTCGATTGATAACAAAAAAGCTGAGGGATGTCTATTTACAACAGGAGTCGCCGAGCCAGTACCTAAAACTAAAAAATCAAAATTCATAAATTGGTCGATAGTCCACAGACAACGGACGATAGTGTTAGAATGAAACTTACCTCTGTCGTCTGCTGACAGTTAACTGTGGACTTAAAATATTTAAAATTTCCCTTCTGTAAAACCATTATCTTCACCTAAATCGAATTCATCGTCGTTTTCTTCACGGAAATCGTTTTCCAAATCGTTCATAAATACGGCGTCGATTCCTTCATCAGTGGTTGGGAGCAATACAATTTCAGGTATTTTTTCGCCATCAATTAGGTCAAGAATATCGTCATCTTTCGTACAAACGATGAAGAGACCTTGCTCAGTACGACAAACTTTGGTTGCCTTTCTAAGTAGAGAAAGACCTGACTCGTCTATTTCTAAAACTTTCGAGAAGTCAACAATCATATTTGTCAATCCTTCACGATATAAAACGACAATCTGTTTTTCAATTTCGACAGTAATTGATTTATCGAATTTGCTCTCATTTAATTGGATAAGAGCGTAGTGTTCGGTTTTCTCAATTGAATAACTCATAAGTGATGATAGCTTTTATTTTTTGCAAATTTAAGTCAAAAATTTATTTCTAACGGTTGAATCAAGCTTTATTTCGTTAATTTTTGGCAGAATGAAGTATTTATGCTGTAAATTTATCAATAACCAGATCCACCAAATTATTTACAGAACGAATTCTTTGGGCAATTGTTTTCCCAATAGTTTGTTTATTGGGAGCTTCCAGACCATAAGATGGTATAATTTTAGATAGTTTTTTATGAGAGTATTTGCTCAATTTTTCTTTATAATCAGTCGGAAAATTTCTATCTCGATAATTAATTGTGTAAAGTTTTGAGGCTGATTTTAGTTGCGAAATATTGCGTTCTGGTAAATTCCAATCACCTATATTGATGCCCGCCTCTTTCAGAATATGAACCCCATCATAGATGGCAGGCACGTGTTCGAGCCAAAGTTGATCAGCATTTAAGCCTTTACACAGATTCTTAAAGCCTTTTGTTCGGGTATTTTCGCCCCACCATTTCAGAAACTTAACCGTCTCGTCGGTTTTCTTGAAACCAATAAAACCCGAATGATAGATTCCCGAATTTAAGGTTTGCTTTTCATCGGGGTGAACATTGGCAAATAGTAATTGTGGAGTCAGTATAATATTTGAATGCCCAAGAATGTCAGAAATAAATGAAATAGATTGAAAAATGACCGAAGTACAATCAATAAAAACTAATTTCTCTGTTTTTTGTAAGAAATATTCGGCAAAAAAAGGCTTGCAATCTGCCAAGAGTTCATCGTGCGTATAGCACTCAGACATTTTTTCAAAACCTTTGATATTCAATAAATTAACTTCAATAATAGGGTAGGGTGATTGAAAATCTGTCGGAATATTAGATTGATTATCCACCAAACCAATTTGAAAATCATAGTCTGGATTATGAGTTTTCAAAGAATCGCCCAAAACTATGGCATTAGGAAGCTGATTAATTGAACAAACAGTAAATATTAGCATCTTTGATTTAAACTTTTAATAATAAACGATTAGTTTTTATTTGTTCGATCACTTCTTCCACAGTAATATCGGCACTTGGACCTGTCTCATTTCTGATGATAATTGCATTTTTTCCTGACTTATAGGCCCCTGAGTAAGGAATGTGATTAATAAAATTTGCGAGTTTACCAATCATGATTACGCCAAAAGTACCAACTGCATTCGCTAAATGAGCAGGACCACTATCAATTCCAACGAACAACTTTGCACGGCGAATAACCTCGGCTGTTTCGAGTAAACTTAGTTTTCCGCATAAATTAATATACTTTTCCGAATTGATTTTTAGGTCACTCGTTAATCCAATTTCAATAATATATAGGTCTGTATTTTTGATGAAATAATTGATAAAGACCTCCCATTTTTTGTTATCCCAATTTCGACTATTTTGTGCTGACTGACAATGTACTGTAATAAATTTGGGTGGTAATGATAAGGTCTCAATTTTGTTGATTTCTTTGTTTGAAATAAAAAGCTGAGGTTGCTGGTCAGTGACAGGAAAACCTGCAATTTTTTGTTGAACATTCAATAAATTGCCTTGAAAATAGTAATTGTGAATGGTAATGTCTTTTGAGTCAGCTACTGGATTTTCAACGTAAACATTGCATATTTCACAATAACTGTTATTTCTAAATTGGAGGTTATATATTTTATCAAAAATGCCCGAGTTTATCAATAAGAGACGATGATTTGCACAAAAATCATCAATTATTATATCAATATTGGGATTGTAGGCCAATAATTCTTTGAAAATAGGCTTCACAATCCAAAGTAGAATATCGTTTGGATGAGCTTCTCTGATTTGTCGGAGAAGTGGTTCGATTGCCACAATATCTCCAAACTGTTGGGTCAGAATAATGGCTGTGATATTTTTGGTTGAGCGTTTTTTTCGTATGAAAATTTTGCAATAATCACTAAAAAAATGAAGATAAACCTTAAATATGTGGGTGTATTTTTTAAATCTGTGCAGCCAAAGTGCGATGAAATTTTGCATATTAATCAAGATTCAAATACTTGTGCTAATTTTTCAAGAGGCATTTTTAAGTATTTTCTGACTCGTAAGAGCCGTTTTACCTTTTTGGGTTTTACATAATCACATTTGAAGTTTTTCCAATAAAGTTCATTATTATTCAAAAGTTGATTTTTGTATAATTCAAAGAGTGGAACAATATCAGTCCGATGCTCAAAATCAATCCTGTTTTGATACTTCGATACTTCATTTGGTTTAGCAATCAAATACCCACTATAATGAAAAAACTGTAATGGGATATTTTCGTTTATAAACCATTTTTTTTCAATATTTGAACAAACTCTTTCGTGTAAATTCCAATAGGCTACATTGTTTCCTAAATATTTGTCAATCAGTACTTTATCGAAAAAAACAGGGAAGAATTCTGCCCAATGTTGGTCAACAAAAAGCCCATTGCAAAGGTCTATAACACATTCTTTGTAAAGTTTGGCACACCACCAATTTACCATCTTTTCTGCACTTTCCGAACGGCTGATAGCCACAAAACCAAAGTTGAAAACACCCGTATTTACAACATCTTCTTCATTTTGCCACTTATCGTCATTGTATGGAGTCGTGATGTGCGGTGTTACAACAATATTGTATTTTTCTAAGTTATTTTCTAATTGAGTGAGTTTATCAAAAACAATAATATCAGGGTCGAAATAAACAATATTTGTAATTTCTGGACGATTCTTTAGAAAATAATCAAAATAATAGGGTTTTACGGCGGTATTTAGTTCGGTAATATCATAACGGTTGCACATTCCTTCAAAATCAGGAATATTGATTTTATCAACTTCAAGTAATTGATAATCAGGTAGTTTTGATTTATCAATGTCTTTACTTTCGAGTTTATCGACCAGACCAATAATGTATTCAAAGTCAGGATTTTGCTCACGTAACGAATCACCAAGTGTGTGAGCTTGGGCTAAATAATTGACCGAACATAGAGTAAAAACAAGTGTCATATATTTTGGTGCGAATCGGCGGCGACCGCTTCAAGTTCGCTGAAAGATCAAGGAATTTTAGAAAAAGGCATTAAAAAACTCAGAGAGCTGCAAGCAAACTTTCAATTTTTAAAACTGAATTTTCAAAACTGTATTTATTCAAAACTTTATCTTTGGCTTTTTGTCCAAGTTGCTTTGCATAAGATTGATTGAGGAAAAGCTTGACGATACTTGAAGCCATCGAAAAAGTATTCAAGTATGGAACAATTATACCAGCATCTTCTTCAATAAACTCACTGCAACCCCCAGTCTTATCAAAGCCAATCATTGTTTTTTGTGCCAAAGCAGCTTCAAGCATCACAAGTGGGAAAGGGTCTTCTCTTGACACAATCGTAAAAATATCAAGGCAATTGATCAATTCTACGGCATCTGGTGTTTGTTCGATAAAGGTAATTTTATCACCAATACCCATCTTGGCAATATCGTACGAAATTTGTTCGTAATAATCCCCTTCTTTTTTTACACCAATCCACACAAAGTGACAATTTTCGTTGCTTGTATTCAGAATTTGATTAATTACCTGTAAAAAAACATCAATACCCTTTCTCCATTCTGCATTTCCGCAGCCACCAATTAAGAAACCAGTCTTTGGGAGATTATATTTTTCTTTAATTGATTGATTATCAGTTAATTCGATTCGATTTAAAATGCTTTCATTATCAACAAAAGAATGGATGACCTCAGTTTTTTGTGCAGAAACTCCGTGATTTTCGATGATATTTTCAGCTACTGCTTTTGAACAAGCGATGATTTTTGTTGCGTGTTTAAACAAAAAATCTCGGTCTGTTTTTTGCGAATAAAGCTGAATTGAAAACTCTAATTCATGAATATGAGCCAACAAAGGAGCGTCAACATACTCAGTAAGTTTTGGTAAAACATGTGCTGAGGCAATAGTATTGGCATAGATAAAATCAAAATTCGCATTTTTGAGTCTTTCTAAAAGCTGTTGTGTTGCATCTTTTTCGTTTTGTGCTTTTACGAGCTTCGAAAGTGCTTTTTTTAAGCCTTTTTGTTGAGGATTAGCATTTGGCCAAAAATGGTTGGGACAAATTTCTAAAAAATCATTTTCCAAAACTCCACCACCAAGCAATAAAAGTTGCATTTCTACACCTTTTTGCTTTAAAAATCTCATTATATTCAGCAAAAAAAGTTGAGCTCCTGCTCTGTTTGCATCGTGACTAACAAATAATATTTTCATTAGTTGGCAGTGGTTAAAACTTTTTTCTCAATAAGCATAATCAATATGTGAATGACCTTAATATGAATTTCTTGAATACGGTCAGCGTAGCCAAAGTGAGGCACTCTAATTTCTACATCGGCCAATCCTGCCAGTTTGCCACCATCTTTCCCAGAAAAAATCACTACTTTCATTCCTTTTTCACGAGCCGCTTGGGTAGCGTTGATGATATTTTTCGAGTTGCCACTGGTACTAATTCCAAGAAGAACATCGCCAGTATTGCCCAATCCTTCGATAAATCTTGAAAAAATATAATCAAAGCCATAATCATTTCCTACGCAAGAAATATGACTTGGGTCAGATATGGCGATTGCCGCCAATGATTTACGGTTATCTCGGTAGCGTCCAGAAAGTTCTTCAGCAAAATGCATGGCATCGCAATGTGAACCACCATTGCCACAAGAGATTATTTTATTGCCATTCTTGATAGCATCGGCCATTAAATCCGCTACCTTTTCAATATTTTTAATATTTTCTTCTGAGCTAATAAAATCATTTAGTACTTTTTGTGCTTCTTGTAGCTCCGCTAAAATTTCGTTATAATTCTCCATATTATTAATCAAAAATTGAATCCCATTTGCTAATTTGATTTTGAATATCAAATGTTAAAGCTCTATTTTTTAGTTTTTCTTTGTCAATAACCATTGTTTTGTTTTGAACTTCTATCATGGCTTCTGCCAAATCTTTTGGGTTAAAGCTATCAATACTTTTACCCATTCCTTCCTGTACAAATTCAGAAATACCGCCCGAATTGTAGCCAACAATTGGTTTTTCGAGATAAGCCGCTTCCATCATAACGAGTGGAAAAGGATCTTCTTTTGCAGTAAGTACAAATCCATCAGCAATATTTAGATAATCATAGTATTCATCTGATTTTTCGCCAATTTCGATGAAATTTAGCTTTTCGAGCTTAGTTCTTTGGCGAATATAATGTAAAACTCCAGTTTGTTTTACGCTTCCGAGCCAAGCAATATAGGTATTTGCAGGTAAAAACTCAAATAAATCACAAACGGTATCATAACCTTTACGAAGATTCATTGAGCCTGACATCACCCAAACAAAAGCATCGGCTGGAATATTGAGTTTCTTACGAATAGTTTCGGCTGCAATCTTTAATGTAATCGTTTGAGTATCAATGAATGAGTGAAGTAGGAGTGTATTTTTATAACCCATTTCCTTTACCCGCTTTTCAACAATTGAAGAACAACATATAATTCGGGCGGCATTATCGAACTGAAACTTAAAATCTTCGTAACGAATTTCGTCATAAATACTTACCAATTCGTGTACATGCAGGTCGTAAGGAACGCTTAGTTTTGATGCCAATCGAGCAAATTGAGGCATCATGAGGGTATTCAGATACCAACGGTCTGCTTTAATTTGCTTTTGAATATTGATTAATTTCTTTTCTTCGGGAGTGATTTTGAAGATTTTGTAATAGATTCCTTCGTAAATTTGATAAATAAATCCACGTCTGGTTGTATGTACAAAAGTTTGGTCAGCCGTTGAATGTTTTGCAAATAATTCACCATTTTGACGAGTATAAATGGCCGTTTTTATCTTTCCAGAAAGGCGTTTTAGTAAATACCATAATAGCATTTCTGAACCTGTGCGTCCGCCTGTAGGTGTGATAAAAAGAACTAATTTTTTACTCATTTGATAATTAATATTGGTTTACTATTGGGAAATTCGTTATTTGTTACTGGGGAATTAGTTATTTATTGCTGGCTATTGGGAAAATGGTTGATTTTTTTGACAAATAACCAGTAAACCAGTAAAAATCACCAATATCAAAGTTTATAAAACGTTGGCTTTTTTAACAAGATATTCCAAAAATATTTCGAGAAGACACCAATCATTTTGGAAAATTTTTTCTGATTTTCGAGCTCTGAAAATGGATTTTTCAAGCTAATTAAATTTGAAACAATTTTCATCAAATAAAATGTAGGTATCCAAAGCCAATAATGAAACATTAATAGGAAATAATGTAATGCTCCGAATTGTTTACGAATCCAAACTAAATTTGAAAGTTGAATTTGGTGGTCGAAACGATTGAAGTAAGTATACTTTTGAGCTTCATCGTAGCGTTCGGGTTTGCTTCCCCATTCTTCGTGAATGATATTACAACCTTTAAAAACCAATAATTTTCCGAGTTTTCCGAGTCTGTAACCCCATTCGGTGTCTTCTCCGTACAAGAAAAACTCTTCATCCAGTCCGCCCGTTTTTTCAAATCCTTCTCGTCTGACCATCAAAAATGCTGCCGCAATATAATCTACCTGCTCAGGGTCTTGATATTGGGTCTGTTTGATGAGGGAATTTAGAAAATTACGAAATTTTGGTGGTACTATCCAAAAATCACGACGAAAAGTAAATGTATGATAAAATGTGCGAGGACTTAAATCTGGATAAACTTGGTAAGCTCCACCAGCAATGGCATCGGGGCGAGCGTCGAGTTTAGCGGTACAAATATCAATTACTGGTTCATAGAGTTTAGTGTCGGAATTTAAAAGGAGTAAATATTTACCCTTTGCAATTCGCATTCCTGCATTATTAGCACGAGCAAACCCTGCATTGTAATTCATTGATAACCAAATAGTTTCAGGAAAGAAGGATTTGATATAACCTTCGTCATCGTCTTTTGATGCATTATCAACCACAATTACTTCATAGCTTACTTCGGTAGTAAATTGCTTAATTGTTTTGATACACTCAACAATTAATTCAGGCGTACGATAATTGACAATTATGATAGAAACAGTTACCAAATGAAACTCAGATTTAGGTGTAACTCAAAGATTTTCGTTGATGATGCTTGCAATACGTTCGACATCTTCCAAGGGCAAATCATAATAAAGTGGCAAAGATAATGCTCTTTGGGCAATGTTTTCCGAAATTGGACAAGGATTATAGAAATCTAAGTAAGGCAATTGGTTGAGTGATGGGTAAAAATATCTTCTCGGAGTAATATCTTCTTTTTTTAGAGCCTCAGTAACTTGTAAAAGTTTTGCTTCTGATTCTAAAATGACAGGGTAGTAAGCATAATTATATTCAAAACCTTCAATATCATTGGTTGGACGACTCAATTTTTCCCAATTCAATAAAGCATCATATTTTTCTGAAACTACTCTACGATTATTTATTATATCGGTTACTTTTGGTAAATTACATAGCCCCATTGCCGCATGAAACTCTGAGTTTTTTCCGTTGATACCCATCGTGTAATAGTCATCATTTTTATGACCAAAACTACGATAAAGCTCCAGTTGCTTATTTAATTCAATATTATTACTTACAATACAACCGCCTTCAATGCTATGAAAAACTTTGGTTGCGTGAAAACTGCAAGTTGTAATATCACCAAAAGAAAGTACAGATTTTCCTTTATAAGTTGCTCCAAATCCGTGAGCACCATCATAAATGACTTTCAGATTATGTTTTTTTGCAATTTCTTCAATTTTTTCAACATCACATGGTCGACCATATACGTGCGTAGCCATGATTGCTGATGTTTTTTCTGTAATTGCTGCTTCAATTAAGTCGGCATTGATGTTGAATGTTTGAGGTTCAATATCAACAAAAACTGGTTGCAGATTTTCCCACAATATAGAAGTGGTTGTAGCACAGTAGGAAAAAGGCGTAGTGATGATTTCACCAGTCAGGTTTAGTGCCTTGAGAGCAATCTGAATCGCAATTGTTCCGTTTCCTACAAAAAGCAGATTTTCAACGTTTAAATACTCTTTTAGTTGTCCTTCCAACTTTCTAACTAAAGGCCCATTATTGGTCAGCCATGTATTTTCCCAAATACCTTTGATAATTTCTTGGTATTCTTCAATCGGAGGTAAAAAAGATTTTGTTACGTTTATAGCCACTGCTTCAATTATCAATTCTCAGTTATTAATTCTCAATTATTTAAATCAATCCATCAACTTTCCAAGTTTGCACCGGAATATTGATTGGACGTACAGCTCCTGGCCATTTACCGTACCAGTTTGTGCCTTCTCGCCAATCTGCTACGTCGAAACTGATTGCGTCTTCCATGAAATAAATCGGGTCGGCAGTATCTTTTACAATCATTATTGAAATGTAGTAAGAACCGTCATTTAAGAAATTGGCAGGAATTTCGAGCATTCCTTTAATTAGGCCTTTTGTAAATGTTTTTGCTTGGCTACCTACATTAAAAACACATTCACCTGTCATGTTGTATAAAAATATACTCAAATTTAAATGTGCTGATTCGAGCATATTCCAAAACTCAATATTTACCTTTAATGGTGTGCGAACATCAATATTTTTACTACCATTGACAAATTCGGGTACAACCTCAATATTTTTGATTCTTACTTGGTCAGTTCCTGGAGCTTCTTCGGGTGTATCCCAGTTTTGTTGTAGTTGGAATTTTGAAATGCTCGTCATGTAGTCGTGCAGTACTTCACCAACTTCACCATATTTTACCAAATGTCCTTTTTGCAAGAATGCTGCTTTATTGCAAAGGCCTTGAATGGCAGTTGCATTATGACTTACAAATAAAATAGTTCTGCCGCTGTTCGAAACGTCTTTCATTTTGCCGAGACATTTCTTTTGAAATTCGGAATCGCCAACTGCCAACACCTCATCAACAATCAAGATTTCGGGTTCGAGGTGTGCTGCAATTGCAAAACCCAAACGCACGTACATTCCTGATGAATAGCGTTTTACAGGTGTATCTAAGAATTTTTCGATGCCTGCAAAACTCACAATTTCATCGAATTGACTTCTGATTTCTTGCTGTTTCATACCCAAAATTGCACCGTTCAAGAAAATATTCTCACGGCCAGTCAGTTCGGGGTGAAAACCAGTTCCCACTTCCAGTAAACTCGCCATTCGGCCATTTACTTTTACTTGCCCGCTGGTAGGTTCGGTAATTCGGCTTAAAATTTTGAGTAAAGTAGATTTACCTGCACCATTCGAGCCAACGATTCCGATACGATCTCCTTGCTCAATATCAAAGCTTACATTGCGTAAGGCCCAGAAAACTTCTTTTGTTTCTTCTTCGTCTTTAGATGTAAAAAGTTCACCAAAAAATCCAGAAACACTTTCTTTTAGATTTTGGTACTTCTTCTTTTTATGACTCAGAATATACTTTTTTGAAATATTTTCAATCGAAATTGCTTTCATCTATTATTTACAAAATAGCCATTCAGAAAATGACCTTTGCGATAATTGTTACAAATTTATTATGTACTGCTGTTTGAAAAACTAATAAAAATCATGTTTTGAAAAATAATTTTCAGACTCGATTCTTATAAATGGTCAACGAATGAATTTTCATTTTTTCGGAAGAACCAAATTGAAAATACTACGGAAATTGTCACAAAAATGACCATCGGTATAAAGCTTTGCCAGTTGAACTCAGCGAAATCGCCGAGCATACACCATCGCATACCATCAACTGTACCTGCAACGGGGTTGAGGTTATAGATAGGATACCACCACATTGTTTTGTATTCTTCTACTGAATAAGCAACAGGTGAAATGAAGTAGCCAAATTGCACAACGAATGGAATGATTTGTCCAACATCTCGGTACTTCACATTTAATGTCGCTGCAAAAAGTCCAGCTCCGAAAGCCCCCAAATAAGCTAATAGTAAAAAGATGGGAGCAAAAATTATATGCCAATTGGGTAAAAACTGGTAATAAAGGCATACAACAAAAAAGAATGCAATTGCAATTAAAGCATCCAAAAGACCTACCAAAAGTGAGCTAAATGGTATAATGATTCTTGGAAAATATACCTTAGAAACTAAGTTGCCATTTCCGATGATACTATTGCTGATTTGTAATAAACATTGCGAGAAAAATAGCCAAATAACCACACCTGGAATTACTACTAATATGTAGGGAATGGAAGTTGCTTGGTCGAGTTTTGCAATTTTCCCAAAAGCAAATGCCATAACGAGTGTCGTTAACAAGGTTCTAATCAAAGCCCAAGCTATTCCTAAAACACTTTGTTTGTAGCGAACCATTACATCACGCTTACCAAGAATCCAGAATAATTCTCGTTGACGCCAGACTTCTCTCCAATAATGTAGGGCAGACTTTCCTGCTTTTATTACTACTTCGTCTCTTTCCATTTATTAATAACCTTCAAAAGAGAAGGGAAAACTTATTCTTTTAATATGATTAACACTGATTAGCTAATCAGCTCTTGATATGATTTTCTTATAATGATAAACACCAAACATAAGAAAAAGCCTAACACTGCCCCTGTTTGGGTATTGCCTCCAACGGTGTAAGTGCGTTGTAGAAGTGGTAAGCGAACAGGTTGTAAAACGGTAAAGAGTGGTGTTTGATTGATTAACTGCATCTTTATTTGTTCTACCGCTGCCAATTGTTGATAATATTGAGTTGAAACATAATTATTACTACGGTTCAACTGCATAGTACGCATCGGTGCAGTTGGGTCAACAGCATTCTGATTCTGAAACTGAGCATTAGCCAATTGTCGGTCAGTTGAACTTAACTTTCCTTCTAACTCCCGTAATCTTGACATTTGAATGTCATAAATTTTTCGAGTCTTTTGCGTTCTTACTTCCCCATAAAATTCTTCAAGGGTTTCTAAAAGTGTTTCTAACCAAACTTTTGTTAAATATTCGCTATTTGTTGTAGCAGATAAAACCATGATTGACCCCATCTTATCAAGTGGTTGAAGTACAGTTTGGGCTTCAAGTTTTTCGTAGATGGTTGACAACATAATGTTCTCATCCTTAGTAAAATCATTTGGTGACTTGGGTGTAAAACGATATTTAATTGCTTTATAATTAGGTTCGTGAAGCAGATCGCCTCCCCATTCTTTTTTAGCAATATCACTACTATCTTTGTAGAAATTTATGAAGAGTGTTTTCTTTCCACCTATCAGAACTTCTTTCATCAATGCTTTTTCATATAGTGTTTTTGATGAGATGACCAATCCGAAGTTTCCACCGCTAAACAAATCGGTTGAACTAGTACCACCTCCACCAATGCCAAAAGCACCAGCGAGGCCTCCTAATCCACCTAAACCCATTTGCTGGCCACCACCAGCTTCTAAGTTAAATTGTATCTCTCCTGTGTAATCTGTGTCTTTTAATTCTTTTACATCAAGAAGAATACTAATGAGTGTGCCAAGAGCAATACTTATCAAGAGTAATCGCCATTCGTTCCCAATGAGTTTGAAAACACCAATTACTTTTTTGAGTAAATCTTTTGTGTTTATTTGTTCTTCTTGTATGGTTTGATAGTCTGCCATTTTTATAACTTCTTTATCTCGAAAGATTATTTTGAAATTTGTAAGAGTGTGAAAATTCCAATAAGTGTTGTGATAGTACCAGCAACAGTAGCAAACAAGCCTTGAACTTGAGCAATTTGTTGTTGTGCTGTGGTAGTTTTTTGTGGAATAATTATTTCCGAGCCAGGGGCGACTTTCGGATAAATGTTCACAAATAAAAATCTACGTGTTCTATCTACCGAACCATTGGCATAAAGTATATACGATTTACTTTTTAATGATCTTTTGGTGAATCCTCCCGCATTTGAAATATAGTTTATGAAACTTTTGTCATCCAAAAACTTTACAGTGGTCGGGTATAATACTTCTCCTTGTACACGAACTGTTTCGAGACGTTTTGGAATTCTAATTATATCACCATCTTGCAAGATCATGTCTTCGTTTGAGCCTGGGTTTTGCATGATTTTTGTCAAATCAATACCAATTGATGAGACTGTTGTTGCATTTACATCTTCTACTTCTACTGCTTGATTTCCTCTAACGCTATTGGTGATTTCATTAATAGCTTTACGACGTTGAGTAATTTCGATTTCACTTAATTGAATTTGACGAACCAATGTAGCTCCTTCAAGGTATGCTTGCGGGCTTAGTCCACCAGCTCTTTCAATCAAATCTGAAATCTTTTCAGTTTTGCTTTTAATACCATAAGTAGCAGGGAAAATCACTTCTCCTTGAATTTCTACAAAGGTCTGTTCAACATAGTTAGGTGAACGACGAACAAAAACTTCATCAAAAGGATACAAAACAAACTTTGTTCCTGTCTGTTCAACTCTTAGATCTGAATTTACTGTAAAGGTGTACGTGTCCGAAATTTGAGCGTTTGTTGCCGTAGGGTCAACGTTTCTTTTTCTTCTAACTACTTCGACACGTGCCAAAGAAGCAGATTCAGATAAGCCACCTACTTTTACCAAAACGTCTTCGATTGTCATGTTTCTTAAAAATGGAATCTCGATTCCATCTTCGCCAACAGGGTTATTGATTGCCCCTTGGATTCTGACATAAGCTGGTTCTGTTAGATCAAAAATTGAAGGGATTGTAATGACATCTTCACGCTTTAGTGCAATATCTGCTGCTTTTCCTTTAATTATATCGTCATAGTTTACTGATATATTTTCAACAATCATATCATCACGTGTACGAATAATAGAGATTCTACCAGTAAGAGCTTCGCCCTTCAGACCTTCGGCAGATTTGATTAATTGTGTAAGTGTTGGGCTACTTTCCAAAGAATACTCACCTGCTCTGAAAATGGCACCATTTACCGAAACCATATTTTCAAATCTTTCTAAAACTCTTTCAATTACAATTGAGTCACCCGATTGCATTTTAAATGTATTGAATTCGTTTTCCATTACATCTAAGAGCTTTCTTTCACGGGTAGTGTTGCGATAAACTTTCAAACGATGACGGTACGCATAAGGAGCGAAACCTCCAGCATATTCAATGACTTTGTTTATTTTCTCATCTTCTAAAAGTTCAAATAAACCTTCACGTTTTGTATTGCCTTTAACAGCTACTCTTGAAGTATAAGGCAATACTTGAATAATATCTTGGTCTTGCAGAATAATATTGTTTTTCGCAAAACCAGTCATTAACAATTCATAGATATCGAATGTTGTGACTACTCTATTATTTCTAATAACATTAATTTTACGGTAAGTACCCACTTCATTAGGTCCACCGCAAGCATAAAGTGCGTTTTGTACTGTTGATAGTGAAGAAAGCGTATATGTACCAGGGGCGATTACCTCACCCGTAACTGTTACTTTAATACTTCTGATATTACCAAGCGATATATTAAGGAATGTATTGGCAGGAAAACCTGAATATGGATTTAAACCAATGTATATTTTTGATAAACGGCTTTTTATTTTATCTTTAGCTTGTTCAATTGTAGAACCTGCCAAATAAATTAGACCAACTTTTTCTATTGTAATATACCCATCTGCTGAAATAATTGGCTTAAACATCGTTTGTGAATACCCATAAATATCAATAATAAGTTGGTCATTTGGGCCTAATACATAATTGCTTGGAGTTGCAATATTAATTGCAGGAGTTGGGTCAAACTTTACTGTATTAAAAAGATTGTAACCAAAAATTCTTCTTCGTAAAGTTGCCTTCGCTGCATCTTGGTTAGCCTCTTCTTCACGAATTATCCTAAGAGAATCTTCCTTATTGATAGCCCGTTGGTCGTTCGGAGCTGCTTGTACATTTCTCGCCGCATTTGGGTCATTATTTGGCAATACTCTGTTTTTTGCAGGAAGTGGCATATTGGGCGTTGCTTGGTTTGCGTTGCCTGTATTGGTTGGTGTACCAGTTGGTATGTTAGTTGGGAGGTTTATGGGAGTTGCAGTGGGACCAGTAGGAGTGGCAACTGGATTTTGTCCGAATGATTTGCTAAAAATCAGTATAAAAAGCGTAAATTTGAAAAAAAATTGTGAAAAACTGTTCTTGCTTAATTTCATATCAATAACGTTATTTGTCGAATGACTTTCTCTTTTATTATCTTTACAAACGAAAAAGTTATGCAAAGTAACACAAGATTTTTTATTTTGTTGCTGTTTCATATAAAGTATGTATTAAAAAGAACTTTGAAATACAAAGTAAATAATAAAACCCCAAACTACAAAATATTCTAAGAAAAAATGGCTGAGATTAAAGAAGCAACTTATAACGAAGACAGTATTCGCTCGCTTGATTGGAAAGAACACATCCGTTTACGTCCAGGAATGTATATCGGAAAGTTGGGCGATGGTTCGGCTGCGGATGATGGAGTTTATGTTTTGCTTAAAGAAGTAATGGATAATTGCATTGACGAGTATGCAATGGGCTACGGTAAATCAATCGAAATAAAACTCGACGGAGGAAAAGTAGAAGTACGTGATTATGGCCGTGGAATACCACTTGGAAAAGTGGTCGATGTTGTATCAAAGATTAATACTGGTGCCAAGTATGATAGTAAGGCTTTTCAAAAAGCCGTTGGTCTGAATGGAGTTGGTACGAAAGCTGTCAATGCTCTTTCTTCGTATTTTAAAGTACAGGCTTTTCGTGAAGGAAAAGCCAAATGGGCGGAGTTTAATAAAGGAGAGCTTACTAAAGAATCTGAAATTTTGGATTCTGACCAAAAGAATGGTACACTTGTAATTTTTGAGCCTGATAATACAGTTTTTAAAAATTACCATTATATTCCGCAGTACGTAGAAGCAATGATTTGGAATTATTGCTACTTAAATGCAGGTATGACGATTGTATTCAACAAGCAAAAGTATATTTCTCATAATGGACTTTTAGACTTATTGAGAAGAAAAACTGATGAAGATTCGTTGCGTTATCCAATTATTCACCTAAAAGGGGAAGATATAGAGGTGGCACTTTCACATGGGAATCAATATGGAGAAGAATATTATTCATTCGTAAATGGACAAAATACCACACAGGGTGGAACCCACCTTTCGGGTTTTAAAGAAGCTTTGGTTCGTACAATCAGAGAGCACTTCGGAAAAGATTATGCTCCCGAAGATATTCGTCAGTCAGTAATCGGTGCAATTTCGATTCGTGTGCAAGAGCCTGTATTTGAATCTCAAACCAAAACAAAATTGGGTTCGGCTACGATTTCGCCCGAGCCAAACTCTACGACCGTCAGAACTTTTATCAGTGATTTCTTGAAAGAAAAACTGGATAATTACCTACACATGAATTTGGCGGTGAAAGAAGCCATCAAGAAACGTATTGAACAATCGGAGCGAGAGCGTAAGGAATTGGCAGGCGTTAGAAAATTGGCCAATGAAAGAGCCAAAAAGGCCAATTTGCATAATAAAAAGTTGAGAGATTGCCGTTTTCACTTAGATGATGAGAAAAATGAAAAGCGTTTTGACACTGTAATGTTTATCACCGAAGGAGATTCGGCAAGTGGTTCGATTACAAAAGCTCGAAATCCCGAACTACAGGCTGTATTTAGTTTGCGTGGAAAACCTTTGAATAGTTTCGGACTTACGAAGAAAATCGTTTATGAAAACGAAGAATTCAACCTGCTTCAACACGCCCTCAACATCGAAAACGGTTTAGAAGATTTACGTTACAACAAAATTATTGTAGCGACCGATGCCGATGTTGATGGTATGCACATTCGATTATTATTGCTTACATTTTTCTTGCAATTCTTCCCTGATTTGGTTCGAGAAGGTCATCTATATATTCTTGAAACTCCTTTGTTTAGAGTAAGAAATAAAAAAGAGACGATTTACTGTTATTCGGACGAAGAACGCCAAAAAGCTATCTCAAAATTATCTCCAAAGCCAGAAATTACTCGTTTTAAAGGGTTGGGTGAGATTTCACCGAATGAATTTGAGAATTTTATAGGTGAGAATATTCGTCTCGAACCTGTGATTCTCGAAAAAGAATCTTCTATTCCGAAGATATTAAGTTATTACATGGGCAAGAATACACCAGAGCGTCAGAAATTTATTATCGAAAATCTACGTGTTGATAAAGATGTAATTGATGAGGTTTTGGCTGAAGTTTTGGAGTTGAAATAAAATTTTATTTCTAACGAAACTCTACCTTACTATTTTTCTGAGAAAGAAGAATAATTTAGGTAGAGTTTTTCTTTTTCGTTCAGTAAAAAGTTTTATTCGATTTTGATTTTTATCAAATAATTTATCAAATTTACAAGTACAATATTTTGATTATCAACTTGTTGAATAAAACTGAAATGAAGAAAATACTTTTATTCTTGATAGTGTCAATAACAAATAGTTTTGCTGGAGATAAGCTAACGACCATTCCAAATCTATTTGAGAATACAATTGAAGGTGCTAAATTAAAAGCTACAACAGAGCATAAAGGTGTTTTTGTACTTTATTATGCCGATTGGTGTGGCTTTTGTCAAAAGATTTTTAATGAAACTTTGCCTGATGAAGCTGTTCAACGTGCATTAAAGGCTGGTTTTGCTTGTTATAAAATTCAAAATTCTACTGATGAAGGAAACGAGTTTAAAGCTCAATATGATATTAAATCTTTGCCGACGCTTCTATTCTTTGATGAAAACGGGAAATTAGTGCTAAAACAAGCTGGTATGCAGACGAAGGCTAAACTTTTTGCCCTTATTAGTAAAGTTTACGAAGATTATTATCAGAGAGAAGTTCCAAGAGAGTTTTCATTTACCCCATCATTTATTCCAACAAAACCAATCAATATATTTTCAAAATTTGAAAAAAGCTTAGCACACGTAGAGGAACCTCATACACAGACAATTGTTGGTTCTGTAGCCGCTGTTCCTTGTTCGGGAACTGGAAGTTGTAATGATGGAAATGCTTGTACAACTAATGATGTATGCGTAAACAATGTTTGTGTTGGTACAACCATTAGTTGTAATGACAACAATCCTTGCACAGATGATGCTTGTAATGTGAGTACTGGTTGTTTTTTTACCAATGATAATACAAATATATGCTCAGATAATTCAGTCTGTACACAAACTGATGCTTGTAGTAATGGAGTATGCGTTGGGTCAAATCCAGTAGTATGTGCCGAAGATAATAATACTTGTACGACTGCTGCTTGTAATGCCAATACTGGTTGTTATTTTATCAATAATACCAACGCTTGTAATGACAATAATCCTTGTACACTAAATGATGCTTGTTCAGCTGGTAGTTGTAATGGCACTCTAAAGAATTGTAACGATGGTAATTTGTGTACAAACGATGTTTGTAATGTGAATACTGGAGTTTGTGAAAATTCAAATAATTCGGCAGGATGTAGTGATGGAAATGCGTGTACAGTCAATGATATATGTGCTGGAGGAATTTGTACTCCTGGCAGTACAAGGGTCTGCAACGATAATAATGCTTGTACTGATGATAATTGTAATTCATCAACAGGCTGTGTTTTTACGAACGATGATACCAATACTTGTTCAGATGGAAATCCCAATACAACAAATGATCGTTGTTCAAATGGGCTTTGTATTGGAGATGCTCCTTCTTTTATGGAAATTACACCATATGGAATTACTATTCCAAAATTAGCAAACTTTCCAGTATGTGATGCCACAAAAAAAGCCTATATGTTTTACCATACTGGCCTAAATCAAGTATATATCTGTAATGGAACTGGCTGGGTTCAGTTGTAAATTATATTGGAGTAATAATTTAATTTTTTTGAAAATAGGTGTCACAAAAACTTATCCATCAATTCACTTTTTTTCTGGCGTGAAACGGGCAATAAATCACCATTAATCATCTTTACAGCTCCACCTTCTGAGCGAACAAAGGCTTTCAAATGACTCAAATTAATGAGATAGGAGTGATGTATTCTGAAAAAACCTTGCTCCGAAAGTAGCGAATCGTAATTAATTAAAGGTTTACTCGTAAGCACCCTTGTATTATTGACCAAATGAAATTCTGAATAGTTTCTGACCGAATTGATGTATAAAATTTCATCCAGCATTACCACCGTGAAGCCATCAGTATTTGGTACTACAATCTTACGGATTTTCTGTTCGGAATAACTTTCAAGTAAAATCTTGAAAGGTGCTGACGAATCTTTTGACGATTTTTCTTTTTGGTCTAAAATCCTGTCAATAGTTTTGTTTAAGTCGCTGATTTTGAATGGTTTAACTAAATATCCGACCGCCGAAAATTCAAATGCCTTAATCGCAAACCTGTCAAATGCAGTAATAAAAACTACCGAAAAATCATAATCTTCGAGACTGTTTAGAATATCAAAACCTGTTCCATCAGGCATTTTTATATCTAAAAAAGTTACGTCACAAGGCACACTTTGGAGTAGTGCCATTCCTTTTTTGTATCCATCGGCTTCACCAACAATACTGATTTTGTCGGCAAAATTTTCTTCTAATGCCTTACGAAGTAGATACCTTGCATCTTCTTCGTCATCAATGATAATAACCTTTAGCATTTACGTGTTCAAAACGAGTTCGACTTCCGAACCCAGTATTTCGTTATTCAAATTTTTTATTTCTTTAATCAGCATTTTACCTTTCTTCCCGAGCCTTGTTTTTATCAATTCCATGCCTTTTGAGGTATGTTTGCCTGCTTTTTTCATTGATTCATAAAAACCTACGCCATCATCTTTCACTGTAATAGAAAGACTTTCATCGTTTAGCTGATTGACTGAAATTTTGATTTTTCCTTTTTGATTTTTAGGTAAAACCCCATGTAAAAGTGCATTTTCGACCAATGGCTGAACTATGAATGAAGGAACAGAAAAGTCGGCATTTTTGACTTCATCGTTCATAATAATTTCATACTCAAATTTATCACCTAAGCGTCTTTTTTCGAGCGATAGATAAGCTTCAATAAAATCCATTTCTTCGTAAAGTGGAATGGTAGTTCGGCTGGTTTTTTCAAGGATATCACGCATTAATTGAGCAAAATCAGCAATAAAATCATTCGCTTGAGCGGTTTTACCATCAATATAAAGCCTTTGAATGGAGTTGAGACAATTAAACAAAAAATGTGGATTGAGCTGAGCTCTCAAAAGCCGTTGTTTCATCTCAGCAGTTTGTTGCTTTTCTTTGAGATTTCGCTGACGATTCCAAAAGAAAAAACTGCCCAAAAGCATCAGAATTCCCAGGGTGATAGCCAAAATAAGATAGTTTTTTTGTTTAATTTCTGCTTCTTTTGCTTGGTTTTGAAGTGTCAAAACTTCTATTTCTTTCACTTTCTTTTCGGTTTCATATTTGGTTTGAAGTTCTGTAATTTTAGCAGTTGTTGAAGTAGTGTAAAGACTATCTTTTGCACTCATTTGTGCTTTCTGAAATTCAAGTGCTTTTACAAAGTCTTTTTCTTTTGTGTAGGCTTCTTGCAAAATTCCATAAAGATTTGGTAATTCTTTTTCATTGCTCATTTCTTGCGACATTTTCAGTCCTTTATTGGCTAATTCTATGGCCATTTTGGTGTCGTTTAATGCGAGATAGTTTCGAGCTAATGAAGTTGTGACTTGCATCGTAAGTAGTTTTGATTTTGATAAATCAGCATATTTTAAAGCTTCTTTCAAGAAATTATTAGCACTTTGATAGTTTTTTACCACGTTTTCTACATTGGCTAAATTTGAATATCGAGCCGAAATAGCCGTAAAATCGTTTTGTTCTTTTGCCATTTCAAGTGCCTCAAAGAAATATTTTTTTGAAGCTAAATATGCTTTAGAGTTTGTTTGAGACGCTTCAACTCTTAGAAAATTAATGATCCCCAAATTGGCGAGTGCAACTCCTAAACGATATCTATCATTAATTTTTATGGATAAGTTTTTAGCTTCAAGAAAACTCTTTTCAGCTAAATCCAATTGCTTAAAATGCATTTGAATATTGGCCAAGATAATTGTTGATGCCAATTCTATTTGTGTAAAGTTATACTGATTCGCAATTTTAGAGGCCGTAAGTGCATTTTGGTTTGAAAGTTCATAATCTGACATTTCAAAATTGATAACTGCTAAACTATTATACTGTAAAGCAAGAATTCGGTTTAATTTTTTGTTTTCACTGCCCGTATAATGCTGTTTGGCCGATTCAATGGCCTGATTGTAGTACTTCAGAGCCTCTTTATAATTACCCAATCTTCTGTTATAAGCACCAAAACTTGCATTGATATAAGGCAAAAACTTCGTGTCGTTTCTGCTCAAAAATTCTTTGTTAAATGCTGATAACAATTTAATGGCACTATCTGGTTGAGTGCGTAAAAGAGTAGTAGCTCCGAAATATTGTAGCCGAGTTTTTGAAAGTGCATCATTATTTTTATTGGCAAACTCCAATGCTAATTTTGAATATTTCTTCAAAGAATCGGCTTGTCCTGATAAATGAAATTCTTCACATTTTTCAATTAAGCTTTCGAGTTGCTGGGCTTTAGCAAAACTGCTTAGTGTTAATAAAATGATGAATAAAAATTTGCTCATTGTAAGTAGTATTTACTGCTTTTTTCCGAAAGTAGAAACCTTTTTTTGATATTTCCAAATCTGTAATTTTTGCTTCCTTGAAGCAATATCTACCTAAAAACCAATGGATAAGTAATAGATACAATCCAACTGAAAAACACTGCCGTTTGATAAATGTAAAATTTTGAGAAAATTTTTCGATTCAAATTGCATCATCAAAATATTCTCATATGCAGCGGAAATTAGCCTATTTATTTATTATCATTTTGTGTGTTTGTGCTTGCACAGATTGCGGTGTTATAAACACTTTGAATTTTTCAAAATCAATCAAAAATGTAAAAAAACCATGAAAAAAACATTATTTATAAGCGTTTTTACGCTTGTCTCTTTTTCATCAATCGCTCAGTCGGTTGTTTTAAGTCCAAATAACTTACAAATTCCAAGGGTATCGGCATTGCCAGCCTGTGCAACAGCTGATTATGGAAAAATTGTATTCCTGACAACCACCAACCGAGCAAATGTTTGTAGTGGAAGTGGCTGGGTTGAAGTTGCGGCAGGTGGAGGCGGTGGTGGTTCGCTTACATTACCATACTCTGCTTCAGGTACATTTGCCACACAAGGTTTTCAGGTAACTAATGCAGGAGGAGGAGTGGGGTCTTCGGCGATTCAAGCAAATATTACATCAACATTAACAAATACCTCGGCTCTTTTGGGAAGTGCTGAGGCTACAAATCCATCAGGCGAAACCGTGGGAGTAAAAGGTATTAATTCTTCTACGAATAATAATGGAATTGGTGTAAAAGGCACACATGATGGGGCTGGATACGGCGTATATGGCTATTCTTTAACAGGTACAGGAGTCTATGGGACAACACAAGGTAGTAGCTCGAGTGGGTATGGTGTACAGGGTCAAGCTGGTCAAACTTCTGGAGTTGGTGTTTTTGGACACGCTTTTGGAATAAATGGTGTAGCAGTTTGGGGAAAAGCTGACCAGTCAACAGGAATGGGAGGATACTTTCAAAATACGGCTGTTGGAGGTATTGCTCTCGTAACAGCTGGAAAAGTCAGATTTCAAGGTAATGGAGCTGGAATTAACAAAGTTTTAGTAAGCACCGATGTCAACGGAACAGCCGAATGGAAAGACATTACGAAAAATGAGGTACTAAAATTAAGTGCAGCGGCATTTAGTCCACATTTATCAACCAATGGTTATGTTATGGGTAGCCAAGGTATCAGTTTGGCGGGTACGGGTTCAGTTCATGCCGATGTGTCTGTTCCGAATGGTGCCACTATCAATAGTTTTAAAATTTATTATATAGATAATGATGGTACTTCACCATCAACAGGATTAGGTATCACTGGGTGTTCATTACAACAAATTACTCATACAGGAACTGCCACATACACAAATGTAGCCAGTATTACGGTAAATAATACTGTTGCAAATGCAAATATACAGACTCAGAATGTATTTCCGAGTATCGTCGTCGATAATAGCATCAACAGTTATCGAGTTGTAGTTTCAATGCCCGCAACTTCCAATGTTGTCTTGGTGGCAATCGAATTGGGTTATACTTATAAACTTAATTAATCCTTTAAAATACAATCATGAAAGTTAAATTTCTAATAATTGTGACCATTTTAGCCTTCTTTATCTCGTGTGATAAAGATAGTGTGGACGCTAAATCTCTATTTTTCAGAGTAAAAGTTGATGGAAAACTTGTAGAAGCAACTGGAATTAATGCCTACGCTGTGCAAGACGATGACGAATATAATATTTATGGAATTTTCAGTAGTAAAAGCTCAATTTACATACAGTTGGCTAAGGATAAAGGCGTTGGTACTCACCAAATTACTGAAAATCCAAACTTTGCTTTATATGCCGATGAAACTGAAACAGGACACCGCTCTGACCGAACTGGAGCAACTGGTGAAGTGACAATTACCGAAAAAACTGCCGAGGTTGTCAAAGGCACTTTTAAGTGTACTGTGAAACAAGCCAATAATTCTACCAAAGTTTACACATTGACCGAGGGCGAGTTTTCTGTCAAGTTTAGATAAAATCTCACACAAAAACTGAATATTTTATGAATACTGTCAGAATTTACCATAAAAAATACATTCCTGCAAACGATGTAGTTTTGTTAAAAGGTAATGCCAATTATACAGAGTTGCATTTTGAGAATGGTCATAAAATTACTTTAGCTAAAACTCTCAAACGTTTGCATGAATCTTTTTCGGAGCATGGTTTTTTCAGAATTAGCAAAACCAATATCGTTAATTTCAAATTTATAGCTAAAACCAACGAAAACTACGCTGTTGTGAAAATGAAGAACGATTTGGAATTACACGTTTCTCGCCGAAGAAGGCTTGATTTAAAGGATTTTATTTTTTCAAATACAAAATCGAAAATATCATCATGAATATAAGAAATCTTAGTATAATACTTTATTTTTGGGCTTTTTCACCAGCTTTCGCTCAGTTCGATAAACTGAAAGAAAAAGTAAAAAAAGAACTGCCCTCAAACGAAAGAGCTACTCCAACAAGAGAAACAAATGCTCGTGGTGGTGCCCCCAACGCACCCGACAAAGACCAGAAACGCAATGAAAGTTTTGATGCTCACTACAAACAAAAAGATGAGGCAAAAGCAAAGTCGGGCGAACTTGACCGAAAAACGAAACTAAATAGCCCAGAATTTGACCGAAAAGCTTACGAAGAACGAATCTACGCCAACTTTGAACCCGATTTTTCGACGGCAAATTTCCCGCCTGCCATTGCTTGGTTTGATTTATTGGATGCCAATAAATTCGCTTTCGATATTACTAAAGGCGAAATTCGACTCAATGGAATCCATGTTTCATTTTTACCTCCAAAATCGAAAGATGGCAAAGACATCAATTACCGTCCATCGCTCTCTACCAGCAAAGGTTACGAAAATATGCGTCCACCCATCAGAGCTGATATTGTCGATGCGGCAACTGGAGCATTGAAAGGTCAGCAGTTTTTTAAGGTAGAAGATTACATTCCGCCTTTCAAAAAAATGGTTTTGGTTGACCAATTCGGAGGAGATTATTTTCCGTTTTTCGCAAATGTGAAGGAAGGAAGCTACGAAATTCGTTTTTTTCTCGGGAAAACACCATTCTATACTTTCCCTTTTCAAGTTGAAAAAAAGACCAACCCCGATGCTTACGCACCTGTAAAAGATTTGTATTTTTTGAAAGGACCTTGGGAAGACTGGGCAAGAATCCAATTTGATGAGCAAAGTGGTGAGGTTCTTCCGAGTATATATCTGACCGAAAGAAACCTGAATATTAAGAGCGAAACCAATTGGAATGATACTGTTCCGATGAAAGGATTGGTCAAAATCTCTCGGAATGGAACATTAGTTGCCACTTACGGACAAACAACTAATTCTGGTGATTTCAATCCCGATAATGGAAAGTGGACACGTTGCCAATTTCTGACCTTCAAAGCGGGTAGTAATGATAGAGAGACGTTCAAGAAAGCCGACATGAAGGATGGGAATTATGTAATGGAGGTGAATATCAAAAATCCTAAAAATGGTAAAACAGTCGTTGGGAAATATGGCTTTACCGTAAAAGGTGGAGAAATTCAATCACACCCGAAAGCTGATAGAAATCAAAACAAAGACCCTTTGACAGTACTTGAACAAGGCAAAGAATTTTATTACTTCAAGAAAATGTAAGCCATGAAATACGCTGAACTTAGTAAAAAGACCAAGCTAATTATTATCGTTTATTCGCTTTTGGGTTTATTGATTGGAGTCTTTGTTATTGGTTTTTATATCCAGAAAGACAATGATAAAGAATTGCTCGAAAAAGGCGAACGAGCCGATGCCAGTGTGGTTGAACTTTATGAACAAGTTACAGGAACGAGGAAAAACAAAACTTATCGGTATTATATGGATGTAGCTTTTTTTACAAACGTAGAGAAAGTAGAGGTTTTACCAAAATCTGATAATATTGTTGATAAAATAGCGGCAATTTCAGAAGAAGCCGTAGCCAATGCCAAACTGGGCGATTATCAATCAATGCGTCTGAGTATCAGTCAAGTAAGTTATCAAAGACATAAAAAAGGTGATAAAGTAAAAGTAGTTTACATGAAAGAAGAGCCAACCAGAGCCAAACTTTTGGAAGAAATTCAATAATTGTATAGCAGTTTTTTGTAATGGGGTTTACTTTGTGTAAAGTTTCAAATGCAAGAGTTATAGTATAAAATAAGACCTTTTGGGTCTTATTTTTATTTTATGGATTATCTTTGAATTGCCTAAATAAATTAATCACTACGTTTCGCTGCGTACCTTCGGGTAAGGTGACACCAATAATTTTTTCAAAATTTTCTACACTTTCATAAATATACCACCACATAAGCGTAAATTCTTCTTTTTCGTCACTGGCTCGGCTTTTTAGTTTCTTGAAAATAATAGTCATGTCTAAACTAAAAATGTCGAGTGTCTTTTGATTATTGAGAAATAATGCCAAACTTTCTTTTATAGGTTCAATGATCACATCATTTAACCTTTTACTCCGATTTCTTCCTAAATTGGTTCGATTTAGATTACAAATTTTTATCGTTTCTTTTCCTCTACTTTCGGTGTCTTTTCCGATGAGATTCAATAAAGAATGAGAATTGGTCCAGCCAAATTTGAAAAATAACTTAGGATTATCATATTCTGGGTGAATTAAAAATGGCTTTTCAGATGATAAATGTTGCGAATCGTAAAGAAAGCTATCAAAATTAAGCGATGAATCAGGCTTTAGAGGAATCTCAAATTTTCGTTGAGTTGAAATAATAGGAAATTTATTTGCTTTACCGCTTCCAATTTTATTACACTCAAAACAAGCTGGTACAAGATTTGTCCACTCAAAGCAAAGCCAGTAGTAACCATTGTTTTTGCCTGCACTTGTTACTTTATTTTTAGGACGAAAATGTTCTATTTGAGCATTACTTTCAAAACTCTCACAATAGGCACATTTTTCGTGATAAACCTTGTTTAACTCATCAAGCACACTTGATTTTGTTAGCCCTTGAGTATCTTTATATGTACCTCTATAAATATTACTATGCTCATTTTCAACCCGTTTTTTAGTAATTATTTCTTCTAAAACAACCAACGAATATGGCGTTTTAGTAAAATCTAAAATTGCAGGTTTTGGGTGTAAAGGTTTACTAATTTTCCTCATTTTACTTCTGGGCGGTAGGCCGCATTAGTTTCACCAGTTCTTGTTCTCTTTCGCTACCGACGTGTTCATCCAAACGTTCGTCTAATTTTTTGTAAAAAAGTGCATCATTATAAACATCTTCTTTTCTAATGACCGTATTTTTATCTTTAGAGCTGGAAAAAATATCATCAAAACCAAATACGGGAGAGGTTAATACCATGTTTGGATTCAAACCTGCTATATCAATATCTATTCGTTCAACGGTTATTCCTTGTTCCTCATTTCTATTAACTTTCAAAAATACCGACTCTTTTGGAGCTCCCAAAAGTGGAATTGGACTATGGGTAGAAACAATAAATTGTATATTTGGAAACAACTCAGAAAGTTTGCTTGGAAGCCATTTTTGATATTTTGGGTGTAAATGAAGTTCAATTTCATCAATAATTACAATACCTTTTAAATCACTGATTGATTTAACTTCGGGTTGTAACTTTTGTAAGCGAATAATCATATCGCCAAACATCGCCAAGATATTTCTATATCCAGCTGCCAGTTGGCTGAAACTTATCGGGTTATATCCATGTCCAGTTTCGTCTTGCTCTAAATATACAACTTCTGGTTCTCCGTTATTCACTTCAATTTTAATATCAGCAAGATTTGGTAAAATTGCCTTGAAAAATTCTAAAATTTGTTCAAATCTGTCTTTATTATAAGCAAAAGCCTCTTTTAGGGTATGATTGATATTTAGAAGATAGCTATTAGGTTTACCAAATAAATTATCTAAGGGGTTCTGTTGGTTAAGAGCATCATCATTTGCAGCTGCTGTTATATCAAGGCGAGATGAGCCGTAGCAAGAAGTATAAAAAGGTGGTAACGTTTTTATAAAATAAGGTGTTCGATTAAAAACAACTTCGTCTTTATTAAAATTAAAGTGAAATTCTCTAATTTCATAAAGTGGGTCGTATGGTCTTGAATTACCCCACCATTTCTTTGATTTATCTTTGATGTACAAGATATTATCTTGAATAATAATAGTTTTAAAGATAGCTTCTCTTTCTAAAACACTCAGATAACCAGCTCCATTGTTTAACAAACTGTGTGCAATTTTTTGCAAAATAGAGGTTTTGCCAAAACCATTTTCACCAGTCAAGAAGATCCATTTGGTATCGGCAGGAATTCCGTCAATTTTCAAATGCTTAATACCTCTAAAATTCTCCACCTCCAAGCTCAAAAGAGCGTATGGCATTACTTTTTTCTTCTTTGTATCAAAAAAATACAGTTTTTCCACTTCTTGCATAAATCAGATTCATTTTGCTGTCCAAATGTAAAACTAAAATACGAAGAATTTCTTCAAAATATTTCTAATTTTTATCAAGCATAAGAATTGCTAAGAGTCAATGAAATAAAATTAATCGTTTTTGACTAACTTTGTCGGAATAGAAAATTTTGTAAAACCAACCTCTTATTAAAGTGACTCTCGACGAAGTTAGAAAAGATATTGATAAAATTGACGACCAACTGCTCGTGCTACTCAATCAACGAATGAAACTCGTACATAAAGTAGGAGAAATTAAGCGTTCGACAAAAGCAATTATCTACCGACCAGAGCGTGAAAAGCAAATTCTCGACCGTATGAATGCTCAAAATGATGGCCCGCTCAACAAAGAAGCCATCGAAGCTATTTATTTAGAGATTTTTGCGGCTGCACGTAATATCGAATTGCCCGAAAGAGTTGCATATCTCGGCCCCGAAGGAAGTTTCACGCACCAAGCTGCCGAGAGCCGTTTTGGAGCTATGAGCGAATACATGACTTTACCTACAATCAAATCGGTTTTTGAGGCAGTTGATACTGGTAGAGCTAAATTTGGTGTAATTCCCATCGAAAATAACCAAGAAGGTATCGTTTACGAAACCGTTGATTTACTCAATGAAATGAATGTGAATGTTGCGGCAGAATTAAAAATTCCTGTGCATTTTGCTCTCGCAACTGAAGCTGAAAATCCTTCAAAAATCAAGCGTATTTATTCAAAAGATATTGCTTTTCGCCAATGTCGTGGTTTTTTAAATAAATACTTTGAGCAAACTAACCCCGAAGAAATTCAGGTGGAATCAACGTCAAAAGCAGCAAAATTGGCTGCCGAAGACCCCGAAAGTGCCGCTATTTGTTCAGAAATTGCCGCTAAATTATTTGCCTTGCCAGTTTTGTTCAATAATATCGAAGATAATAGTCAGAATCGTACTCGCTTTTATATTTTGGCCAAAAACTTTGTTAATGCCAAAAGCGAGAACGATAAAACTACAATCATAGCCCGTCTTCCAGATACCGATAAACCAGGGGTTTTGGCTGGTTTCTTGCAAGATTTCAAAAAAGCAGGTATTAACTTAACCAAAATTGAGAGCCGACCGTACAAAGGCGATGAAGATTTTAATTTTTGGTTTTTTATCGAATTAGAAGGATTCTTTCAAGATGATAATGTCGAGAAGGTTTTCAAGAAATATAAAAACTCAATTAAGTGGTTGGGAAGTTATGTAAGAAATGCTTAGAGGATTTTTCTTGGTATAATTATTGTAGAAAGGTGGGCAAACGCTCATCTTTCTTGTTTAAATACAATTCAAAAAAAAGTTTTTCGCTTTGTTACCTCCAAATAATTTTTGTTTACTGCTGGTACAGTCATTGCATCATATTTTCTAAGATTTAATCGGAAGCTAATATTGACTTTGAAAATATTTTTAAGATTATTTCATGGAAAATAAGTACAAAGCAGTTGACAAAAAACCACCTTTTGGGTGGCTTTTTTGTTTTATTTCTTTCTGAAAATGGCGGCAAGAGCAATAATTACCCAAACAATGTTGACCGCCACCGAAGGGTAAGCGTGGTGGGCGTAAGTATTGATAATAAAGCAGATTCCGCCCAATAAATTTGCCCAAATATATTTGCTGTCTTTCGAGTCGAGTTTGCCTTGTATATTCAAAAAGTATGAGCCTACAATTAGCACCGAACCAATCCAGCCAACGATTTCTATAAATAATGTCATTAATTTTTGTACGTAGGAATGTCCAATCTGGACGTTTATTTAAGAATGTTTAAAATTGATTTAGATTTTGTTTTATCGGCCAATATTTGAGCCTTTAACTCATCTAATCCATTAAATTTTTGTTCTGGTCTGATGTAATCTATGATTTCGACAGTCACAGTTTCACCATAAATATCATCATCAAAATCAAAAATATTAACTTCTTGGGTGCGTCCAACGCCATCAACTGTCGGTCGAGTGCCTATGTTCATCATGCCATTGTGCCATTGATTGCGAAAGAAAGTTCTGACCGCATAAACCCCATTGGCAGGTATAAGTTTGTAGAACTGAGAAACTTGAACATTGGCCGTTGGGAAACCAATCGTTCGGCCGAGCTGTCGGCCTTTTACTACAATTCCTGTAAAACTGTATTTTCTACCCAGCAATTCATTGGCAGAGTTAACCTCACCAATCATAAGAGACTGACGAATTTTAGTAGAGCTAATCGTCAGGTTTTCGATTTCTTGACGAGGAATTTCTTCTATCTCAATGCCAAATAACTCAGAGTTTGCCTTTAAGTAATCAAAGCCACCTTCACGGTTTCGTCCAAATCGGTGATCATAGCCTATTACCAATTTTTTTGTTCCGATTTGTTTCAAAAGAATATCTTTTACATATTCTTCTGAACTTAATTCTGAAAATTCACGAGTAAACGGAATCACGAGAAGGTGGTCAACTTCTTGCTTCTCGAGTAGTTCTATTTTCTCGTCAATCGTAGAAAGGAGTTTTAGATCCTGACTATCTTTGGAAACCACAACTCTCGGATGTGGCCAAAAAGTTAGCACAACTGATTCTCCGCCAGTTTTCTGAGCCGTTTCTCTTAAAATTTGAAGAATTTTTTGATGCCCCAAATGCACGCCATCAAAAGTACCACTCGTAACTACGGCATTTTTAAGAGCCTCAAAGTCTGCTAAATTATAATATACTTTCACTGTTGATTGTTCAAATTTTCAAGTTTACTAAGTCTTTCGGGTACAGTTTCTAAAAACTGCTCAATTGTAAGCGAGTTTTCAATCTTAAATTCTCCAATTCGTGTTCTACGTAAGGAACTCATATATGCCCCCGAATCGAGTAATTTTCCAAAATCTCTTACTAAACTTCTAATGTACGTACCTTTTGAGCAAACAATTCTGAACGAAATTTCGGGAAAATTACTCGTATCAATGTCAAATTCTTTTATTTCTACTTGTCGAGATTTTATGACAACTTCTTCGCCTTTTCGAGCTGATTCGTAGGCTCTTTTTCCATTGATTTTTATCGCAGAATGTGCAGGAGGGATTTGCTCAATTACACCAGAAAGTTGACTAACCACTTGATTAATAGCTTCTTGCGTAATATGATTGGTGGGATATTCAGCATCAAATTCGGTTTCTAAATCAACCGAAGGAGTTGTTTTACCCAGTTCTAAAGTACCTGTATATTCTTTTTCTTGTGCCTGAAAAGTATCAATTTGCTTGGTCATTTTTCCTGTACACAAAATCAACAAACCAGTTGCCAAAGGGTCGAGTGTACCAGCATGCCCCACTTTTTTATATTTTCCTGCCCAACGAACCTTATTTACAACATCAAAAGATGTCCATTTCAAAGGTTTATCAATCAAAATTACCTCATTTCTTTCATCCATCGAAACTAAAATTAAATATAGAAATGCGAGAAATTACTTCCCTCAGTCGTCTATAGACTAAATCACTTTTAAATCATAGCCAGCGGCTAAAAGTCCTAAAATGATTAAGCCAACTACAATGCGGTAGTAGCCAAAAACTTTAAAACCATATTTTTGTAAATAACTAATAAAAAACTTGATAGCGGCCATTGCTACAATGAAAGCCACGATATTTCCGATGGCCAATAGCTGTAATTCATTGGTCGAAAAGGTTAAGGTTCCTGCTTTAAATGCTTTCAAAAGTTTATAACCTGATGCTGCAAACATGGTCGGAACTGCCAAGAAAAATGAAAATTCGGCCGACTCTTTGCGTGAAAGTCCTTGAAACATTCCACCAATAATACTTGCTGCCGAACGAGAAACACCAGGAATCATGGCGATACACTGAAAAAGACCAATTTTTACTGCATCTATGTAAGTAATATCTTCTTTTGTAGCTTTCTTTTCAAAATATTTATCAATAAAAACTAAAATAATTCCACCTAAAACTAACATTATTGCCACTACGGCTACACTTTCGAGCAATTGGTCAATAAAATCATTTAAAATAAAACCAATAATTGCAGCAGGAATAAAAGCGGCCAATAGTTTTTTGTAAAATTCAAAAGATTGAAAGAAACGTTTCCAGTATAAAACTACTACCGAAAGAATTGCACCGAATTGTATGTTTACTTCAAAAACCTTTGTAAAATCAAGTTCACTGATGCCCATCAACGATGAGCCAATAATCATGTGACCTGTTGAACTGATAGGTAAGTACTCAGTAATACCTTCGATGATAGCAAGGATAATTGCTTCGATAAAATTCATGGATTGTAAAAATTAAAGAGGTAAATAATACGAAAACTGATAGTAAATAGTTCATCGTTAATGAAACAATGTAACTTTTTGACTATCAGTTTTTTATGAGATATATTTTCAACGAAAGTTTATTTTTTCTTGAAAATGGTATAAAACTGAAAAATAAAACCAACAAATGCGATAGCTGGCCCGAGGGTTATTCCTAAAAATCCGAATCCAAACTCTTCTTTGTCGAGTGTCATAACGAAGAACCCTGCAAAAATAAGCACAATACCGATAATCATGAGTGTAAAGTTACTTTTGCTAAACGGAAGAGCATCTTGATTGCCAGTTTTCTCGTTTGTGATGTTGTCTGTTGTATTTTTCATTGTATATAATTCTTTATTTTTTTGATTAATATCTTTTGAATCGCTGTTGACGCTAACTATTGACAGTAAACTGCTCAATATAAATCTTCTAAATCGGTGCGTAAATAACGGTACATCGACTGGAAAGTACTTAACACACCAATCAAGACCCCCAATAAAATTACAAATCCGCAAAGAATTGAAAGCTTGGTAAAGTTTTGTAAGATGCCTAAGTTTTCAATTTCACGAATTGCAATTTGCTCAACAATTACCAATAAACCAGAGGCAATTACACCAGCGATAAGACCTTGTAAAATTCCTCTTCCAATGAATGGCTTTTGGATAAACCAATCAGTTGCACCTACTAATTGCATACTTCTGATAATAAATCGCTGCGAATAAAGAGCCAATCTAATTGTATTATTAATGAGCAAAACTATGGCTATCAAAAGCAAAACAACAATCGAAGCAATGATAAGGTAGGCTTTATTGGCGTTTTTGTTAATACTATCTACAAAGTCTTTGGCATAGTCAGCCTCAAAAATCCCTGGAACATTTTCTAAATCGGCTTTAATTTTTGCCAGTTCTTCTTCCTTAAAGTACTCCTCTTTTAATTTTAGACTAAAGGCATCTCGGTAAGGGTTTTCTCCCAAAATTGAACGAAAATCTTCGTTAGTTTCTTTCAGCACTTTTTCGGCGGTACTTTCTTTTGAGATAAATTTTATTTGTGGAACATTATCAGAATAAGCCACATAATTTTTTTGTGCAATCAGATTTCTAACCGAGTCTTTCTGAATTTGTGTAAGCGATTTATCTAAATAAACTTGAACCTCAATGTTTTGCTTGATATATAAAACCAGTTGCTTGGAAGTTAGGGCTATCCATCCACTAAATGCTACCAAAAATAAAGCTGCTGTTAGGCTTAAAATGATGAGCATACTCGGATAACTACCTAATTTTCTGTTTTTTTTCTGCATTTTTGTTTAGCTCAATGATAAATCCTCTGCAAAGATAAAGGATGTTGTATAAAATACGCAGAATTTAATGATTTTTAACAGAAGAATAGCAAATCTTAGACCGCTTCGTTTTTCCAACGAGCAATTCTTTCGGGCATATTTTGTTCGATTATGTTTTTTACGACTTCCGTAATTTCTTCAACCGTAGCATCGGGCGAGAAATAAATAGGCTCCTTAAACTTTACTTTTATCTCAGTATTACGTTTTTTGTAGTTTAGTCCTGATTTATTGAAAGCACGTCTAAAACCATCAATCACAACAGGCACAACAATCGGGTTGTTATCTTTGATGATGTGGGCTGTTCCTTTACGGATAGGTGCGTAGGGGCTGGTTGTTCCCTGAGGAAAACTTACAACCCAGCCAAATTTTAAGCCTTTGGCTACATTATCGCCTGCCGAAGTGTCGAGTGTTCGTTTTACATTTTCACCTTTGGCTCTCCATGATCGTTCAACCAAAATTGCTCCAGCCAAACTGAAAATTTTTGGAATCAAGCCTTCTTTCATTGTTTCGCTTGCAGCAACATAGAAAGTTCTGGCACGAGGAGCAAATAAAGCAATCGGCAAAACTCGATTACGAAACCCCCATTTTACTGAACAAAATATATGATAAAAGGCAATAACGTCGGCAAAGTAAGTTTGATGATTGGATATAAAATAGACGTTTTGATTAGGTAGTTTTTCTAAGTATTCCGCTCCTTCTACCTTTAATTGATTCGCAACAGCCAAACGCCAATAGGTTGGAAGTCCTGCAATTAAGATGATAAAACGTTTGAGTATTAGCCAATTACCAAAAGGGTCACGCTCGAAGATGCCAAATATATCTATGTATGACACATATCTAAAGAATGGATTTGGGTCATTGTTCGGAATTGGGAGAAAATTTTTAATTATTCTTATCATTCTCAAAACTATGTTCTAATTATATAAGGTTTAGGTGTTTATAATTGAAAGATAGTAAATAATTGATATTAATCAAAAATCAATATCGAAAAAGATTCATTTGTACTCACTTTTAAAACAAAAGCGTTGGTTTTCAAGAAGAAAACCAACGCTCATTTATGTTTTTATGCGTAAAATCTTAGTTACGTTTACTTATTTCGTCTCTGATTTTTGCTGCCTTTTCATATTCTTCTTCAGATAAAGCCTGAGAAAGCATTTTGTTTAGTTCGTCCAAACTATAATCTTTTAGAGCATCTTTTGGCGATTTTTGTGGGCGAGTGGTGGCTGATTCCACCAATTCTTCTGTTTCGTCGGCTTGTTCAGCTTCGTGAGTACTGATACCTGCATCGCTCAAAATTTGCTCAGTTGTGTAAATTGGCACTTGGAAACGCAAACCAATTGCAATGGCATCTGATGGACGAGCATCAACTGTTTTTTGTCGAATACCATCTGTACACACAATTTTTGCAAAGAAGATACCTTCTCTGAGGTCAGAGATAATGATTTCTTCGACTGTAAAATCAAATGCACGAGCAAAAGACTTGAATAAGTCATGCGTCATTGGTCGATTGGGGGTAATGTGCTCCATCTCAATTGCAATTGCTTGAGCTTCAAACATACCAATGATTATTGGCAAACGGCGGCTTCCACCTTCTTCCGATAGTACCAACGCAAAAGAGCCAGTCTGAGATTGACTTGGCGATAGTCCTAATATTTCGAGTTTTATTTTTTCCACGGTGCAAATATAAATAAAACTTGGGTTTTATTCATTCTAAAAATTTGTGTTTTTCGTTTGATGGCTTTCAAAACAATTAGCCCAGACTTAGTTTTATAAACCAAATCTGGGCTAATTAGTTTCAAGAATGTTTTCTAAAGTTTATTTCCCTGCCAAAACCGCTTTTGTCAATTTTGGCAAAACTTCAAATACATCGCCAACAATACCGTAGTCGGCCGCTTTGAAGAATGGTGCTTCGGGGTCTTTGTTAATTACAACCAATACTTTTGAAGAGTTTACACCCGCCAAGTGCTGAATTGCTCCCGAAATTCCACAAGCGATATAAAGATTCGGAGAAACTTTCACACCAGTCTGTCCTACGTGTTCGTGGTGAGGTCTCCAGTCTAAATCTGAAACAGGTTTTGAGCAAGCAGTTGCCGCACCAAGAGCATCGGCCAAGTCGAGTAATGGTTGCCAGCTATCTGGGCCTTTCATTCCACGTCCACCCGAAACAACTAAATCAGCTTCTGGTAAAGAAATCATGCCAGTTGCTTTGATAGTTTCGGTTACTTTTGCCGCAAAATGATTATCATCAAGGGCTGGCGTGATATTTTCTACCGTAGCAGTGTTTCCGCTTTCTACGGGAGCAACTACATTTTTCTTTATTGCAAGAATTTTTACATCACCGTTAACATTTACATCAGCAAATGCTTTTCCTGTGAAAATACTTACTTTAACTTGGAAACCATTGCTTAGGTTTGGTAATTCGGTCACATTTCCCACAACTGCGGCTTTCAATGCTCCAGCCGCACGAGCCGTTACGGCATCAGCAAATGAAGATTTTGCAGCTACAACTACTTTCGCTGCTGTACTTTTTACAGTTTCTGCCAAAACGCTTGCATAAGCCATGCTGTTTGGATTAGTTAGTTTAGCATCAGCAGCGTGCAAAACTTTAGATGCCCCAAAGTTACCTGCTTTTGCCAGTTCGGCTGCGTCTGCACTACCAATGGCAAGTGCTGTTGCAGTTGTACCCATCATTTCGGCTACTTTTGAGCCATAATAGATAGCTTCGAGAGATGATTTTTTGATTGCACCATCGGCAATCTCTGTGAATATGAGTATCATTTTTTAGTTCTGAATTTTGAGTTCTGAGTTCTGAGTGAAAGTATGAGTCAAAAACTCAGAACTTTAAACTCAGAACTCAGAACTATTTTATAACACTTTTGCTTCTGTTTTTAATAATTCGATGAGTTTTTCGGCCTCTTCGGCTGGAATCATCTTGCACGCACCTTTTGGAGCAGGTAAGCTATATTTTTCGGTTGTTGTAAGAGCCGCACCTGCCGCTGGAATAACCTTCAATGGTTTTGTACGAGCAGTCATGATTCCACGCATATTCGGAATTTTCCATTCGGCGATTGGTTCTTGACAACCCAAAACGAGTGGGAGAGAGGCCGTAAGTTTTTCTTTTCCACCTTCAATCTCGCGAGTCATACTTGCTTCGTTTCCGTTTACATCTAATTGCATTACTGGTGAGAATGAAGGAATGCCGAGCATTTCACCTACAATTCCATGAACAACTCCTGAGTTATAATCACTTGTTTCTCGACCCATCAAAATCAAATCATAATTTCCTTCTTTAGCAACCGCTGCAATTTGTTCAGCAACAAAGAAAGAATCTGTTGGCTCAACATCAACTCTGATGGCATCATCTGCACCAATTGCCAGAGCTTTTCTAATTTGTGGTTCGGCATCAGCACCACCTACATTTAATACCGTAATTGTCGCTCCCGATTGTTCTTTCAATTCTACTGCACGAGCCAAAGCATAATCATCATAAGGGCCGATGATGTAAGTTACGCCAGCTTTGTTTAGTTTTGTGTCTCCGTCGGTGAAGGAGATTTTTGAGGTTGTATCGGGTACGCTCGAAATACAAACTAATATTTTCATAATTTTTGAAACCCCTAACCCCTAAAGGGGGATTTTTATTGATGGATTAATGCTTTTAGAGGTTAAATTAAAAGCATTTTTTAAGAAACTATCTGATAATCAATGCACTTAGAAAGATAGTATTATTTATTGAAATAAGTAAATAATAGTATGCGTGCATAACATTGTGCAAATCTAAATTAAAGATATATTCAATGCAAGAAGAACGTCTAAAAATTTTATTTCAGTATTTAGAGGAAGAACCAAATGAGCCTTTTAATGTTTATGCCATTGCAATGGAATACATAAATAAGGATATTCAGAAGGCGAAGTTTTACCTCGAAAAGTTATTGATCGAACATCCCGATTATGTGCCAACTTACTATCATGCAGCAGCAGTATATGTTGAGTTAGAAGATTATACAAAAGCAGAGCAAACTTACCAGCTCGGTATAGAAAAAGCTCATCAACAGCAATCTATGAAGGCTTTTGATGAGCTTAAAAGGGCTTACCGAATGTTTATTGATGAAATGGAATAAATATGTCGATTGTCAACAGTCTATAGTAAAAGAATGTTCTATGAACCATTGACTACTTAATAATACATTTCGTTGGTTTGTTCTTCCTTATTTTTACCAAACAATGCTCTGAAAGTATTGGTCATGTGAAGCATATCCAAAACTTTACTTTTGGCTTGTTTCATAATGTAAGTATGGTTATTGTTTTTTATTTGTTCTGTCAAATGATTGAGAACCAATGCCATACAATCTTGATTTTCGGTGAAGTTATCAACGATGTACATCATGAATCTGTTTTCGAGTTGAGATTCAGCAAAGTAAAAAGCAATGTGGAGGTCTTCATCTACTAAGAAAGTTGTAGTTTTGTTGGTGTCAAATGATTTAAACATTTCACCGTGGTCAACTAAGCAATCAATTATTGCGACATCGTCACTAACTATGCGTAAGGTTGGCTGGATATTCATAACTTTATAATTTTAATTTTTCCGAATAATATTTTGTTCTTGTATCAAACATAACGAAAAAATCTAAAAAATGTTCAATAAAATATAAAGATTTCTTGGAATAGTATAATTATTGAAATTTAAAAAATAGAAAATTTGGTTTCGTTTTTGAGTATTAGTACTTAAAAAATACTTGATTATTGAAAATTGAATTTAGATTTCACTTGTTTTTAGAAAAAAAATATAGTTTTTCGTAAAAACGCCTAAAATGACACTTCATTTTTTATTGAAAAAAAATTAAAATGACTTACAAAACTTCTAAAATTTTAACTTCATCAGACAAAAAAAATCGTTCGGCATCTGTCCTAATGATTTATACAGGTGGTACTTTGGGCATGGTTTACGATACAAAATCGAAATCACTCGTGCCATTTGATTTTGACCAAATTTTGGTAAATGTACCCGAACTAAAGAGACTTGAATTTGAGTTGACGATTCTTACTTTACCAAAGCCGATTGACTCATCAAATATTAAACCTGAAACTTGGATTGAGCTGGCTGTAATCATCAGAGATAAATTTGAACAGTACGACGCTTTCGTGATTCTGCACGGCACTGATACAATGGCATATACGGCCTCTGCTTTGAGTTTTTTACTCGAAAATTTATCGAAACCTGTTATTCTGACTGGGGCTCAATTACCTATTGGCATTGCCCGCACAGATGCACGTGAAAATTTGATTACGGCCTTAGAAATTGCTTCGGCTGAAATCAATGGAAGACCAGTTGTGCCAGAAGTAGCGGTTTATTTTAATTCGTATTTATTGAGAGGAAATAGAGCAAAGAAAAAAGAAAGTAGTCAGTTCAATGCTTTTCGCTCAGAGAATTACCCTGCTTTGGCCGAAGTGGGCGTAACGATTGATTTTAATTTTCCGTTTATTATGCCATTTCGCCCAGATTTACCGCTGGTTGTACACGAAAAATTGGAAGAACAAGTGATGATTTTGAAACTTTTTCCTGGAATTAATCAGACAATGGTGCATAATTTATTGAGTACAGAAGGACTTCGAGGTGTTGTTTTAGAAACTTATGGAGCAGGAAATGCTCCATCGGAGGAGTGGTTTTTGGATGAATTACATCAAGCAACCAAACGTGGAGTTGTGATTGTAAATGTGTCTCAGTGCGATGGGGGGCGAGTTTTGCAAGGCCATTATCAGACAAGTAGTAAATTACAATCTATCGGAATTGTAAGCGGGGCAGATATTACAACCGAAGCAGCTATTACAAAATTGATGTTTTTGTTGGGTCAAGAAACTGAGCCAGAGCGTGTGAAATATAGAATGGAGCAGAGTATTTGTGGTGAAATGAGCTGATTTTGGGTTACTGGTAAACTGCTTATTTCGTTTGGGGTTTTACTGCAAATCAATAATTTTGTCGGCTTCACGAATACCACTTAGATATGCTCCGTGAGCGGTTGAGAAATAATCAATTTCGGTGTGTTCTCCCGCAAAAAAAACTTTATTATCAATTTCCTCAGCCAAATCATCGAAATGTTTCATTTCTGTGCCAATTGCTGTGTATGAGTATGCACCGAAAGAATTTTCGTTGGATTGCCATTTTGTTCGGAGCATATTCGTTGGATTTGGAATCTTATTGCCGTAAATATCTTTTAAATGCGACATTATTTCATCAATCACTTGGGCATCAGTCATTGTTTCGGTTTGTCGAGCATAGTTGGCGTATGCAAAAGTCATTAAAGCATTTGCAGCTGGATTTACTTTTTTAAGATTTACAAAATAGTTGAACTTGTCTTTAATTTCGGGTGTATAGGAAATATACTGCACATCATCCCAAAAGGCAGTATTCCAAGTAAGCAGAAATTTATTTACACAACTCATCCCGATTTTTTGAATGGCTGTTTGTTTAGGTGAAGGCAAAGCTGGTAAAAATTGAATAGTATTGGCCTTCAAAACACCGAGTGGAACTGTTAGGAGTACATAATCTGCTTCGGTTACAGTTCCATTGTGAGTGATTTTCGTCTTTGTGTTAGTATAATCTACTTTTGAAACCCTTTGATTAAGCAAGATATTTATGTCTTTTGCCAAAAATTGGGCGATTGTATCATAGCCATTAATAGCAATTTTTTCAATGCCAGCATATTCTTCGCCTTCATTATAAAGTAGTGAAGAAAGTTTATCTAAATCTCCAGTATCAAAAGTTATATAAGTCGAAAGCAGAAATTTCCAAAGACGGTCTTGGGCCTTTGTTGGATATAAATTATTGAATACCGTTTCAAAACTTTGAGTAGAATTGCCTTTTTTATTTAAGGAATTTAGAATTGTGTAAAATTCGTCTTCGGCAGTAGCGTACACGTTTTGGGGCCTTAAAACTCCTCCAATATCATAAGATTTTATGCTTTCATCGTCTGTAAACGCAGTGTTCATTCCTGCTTGCTGTGCCAAAGTGGTTATTGGATTTCCTTCAATTCCGTGAATCCAGCTCGCACCTTCATCAAAAGCAATATCTAAACTTCTATTGGTTCTTAATCTGCCTCCAATTTTATCTTGTGCTTCCAGTACTGTAACTTTATAACCTTTTTCATGTAATTTGTTCGCAGCAGCAAGTCCTGAAATTCCTGCTCCAACAATAATAACAGTTTTGTCAGCAGGGATTATATTATCATCTTGACATGAACAGTTTAAAATTGTAGGAGCAGTTAATAGAATAGGTATTCCTGATAAACTATTTTTTATAAATTTTCGTCTTTGCATTTCTTGAAATTTAAATTCAATCAATTATTTCTTTACTCTAATCAATCCTTCTTGCACAACCGATGCTACTAATTTACCATCTTCTGTAAAGAAATTACCACGAGTAAAACCTCTTGAATTTGAAGCACTTGGGCTATCGAGTGCATAAAGAATCCATTGGTCAATTCTGAAATCTTCGTGAAACCACATGGCGTGGTCGAGGCTTGCCAAAAATAAATCATTGAGAGATACTGTATCTAAATGGGGGAGAGTAGCCGTTCCCAATAAATTATAGTCAGAAGCGTAAGCCAAAATAATTTGGTGTAAACGCAAGTCGTTTGGTAAATCTCCATTGGCTTTTATCCAAACGTGGCGAAATGGTTGCTGTTTTTGAGGTTTAAGCGGATTTATTCGTTCAACTGGTCGAAATTCAAGCGGTCGTGGATGCGAAAAATTCTTGTAAAAATCAGGAGCTTTGTCTTTAAATGCTTCAATTAGTACCAAATCAGAAACCAATGTATCGGGTGGAGGAACATTGGGCATCGTAATTTGGTGATTAATACCTTCTTGCGAACTCTGGTACGAACTAATCATACTAAAAATTGCTTTTCCGTTTTGAATGGCATTCACACGGCGGGTCGTGAAACTTCCACCATCACGAATTCGGTCAACTTCATAGAGAATTGGCATCGAAATATCACCAGTCAGAATAAAATAACCGTGCATTGAGTGTAGTACTCGGTCTTCGGGAACTGTCTGATAAGCAGCGTAAAGCGATTGAGCAAGTACCTGCCCACCAAAAACTCGCTTCCACGGTGCTTGGTAATTTTCTCCTCTAAATATATTTTGTTCTATTTTTTCAAGACTCAAAAGTTGTACTAATTCTTCGGCTGTTTTCATTTGTAAGTGAATCTAAACCTTACAGGTTTTAAGGTTAATATTTTTGTAATAATTGATACTGTTCTTCAATTGCAGAACGAAACTCTTGCTTTAAATTGTCTATCAAGCTCTGGGTACTTTGCACATCATGTATCGAAGTTACGCCTTGACCAGCCGACCAAATGGTTTTCCAAGCTTTGGCTTCGGCTTGTGCGGCATCTAATTCTTTTCCGAAATCTATTTTGCCTGCTTTGCTCCAAAGTTCGGGCGTTAGTCCAGCAGCTTCGAGACTTGGTTTTAAGAAATTTGCATTTACACCTGATACTGCGGCCGTGTAAACAATGTCAGCCGTATCGCTTTCGATAATCATTTCTTGGTATTCCTTGTCAGCACGGCTTTCTGTAGTATTAATGAAACGAGTTCCCATATATGCTAAATCTGCACCAATTTGTAGAGCAGAAGCAATATCTCTTCCTGTGCTGATACAGCCTGAAAGTAAGATTGTTTTCTTGAAAAAACTACGGATTTCGTTCACAAATGCCATTGGATGAAGCGTTCCTGCGTGTCCGCCTGCACCCGCACAAACCAAAATGAGTCCATCTACACCAGCTTCGTTTGCTTTTTCCGCGTGACGTTGGTTGATAACATCATGAAAAACCAAACCTCCATAACTATGCACAGCATTCACAATATCAGAAACTGCACCGAGTGAAGTGATAACTACTGGAACTTTGTGTTTCACAATCATTTCTACATCAGCATAAAGACGTGGGTTTGACCGATGCACAATTAGATTAACTCCATACGGAGCAGCTGGCTTTCCGTTGGGTTGTGTGTAGCCAGCGAGTCGATTTTCGATTTCAACTAACCATTGTTCAAAGCCTTCGGTTGAGCGTTGATTAAGTGCAGGGAAAGTACCAACTACACCGTTTTTACAACATTCTACGACTAAATCAGGTCCCGAAATAAGAAACATTGGTGCTGCAATCGCTGGCAAAGACAGCGATTCTGAGAGTTTTTGCGGTATCATTTTTATTTGGTTTTTGTTGTTGAATATGCTCGTAAAGGTAAAATATTTTGAATAAAAGTTGTCTTTTTCGTATGAATTTATCTGTAAAAAGCAAAAGCCGTAGAAATTTTAAATTTCTACGGCTTTTTTTAGCAAGGGATAAGTGTGGCACACCTTATTTACGCAATTCAAGCGTGACACACTTAAACGTTAATTATTTATCTTCAAAATAGCCATGAAAGCATCTTGCGGAACTTCTACTGTTCCAATCTGACGCATACGTTTCTTACCTTTCTTTTGCTTTTCTAAGAGCTTACGCTTACGAGAAATATCACCACCATAGCATTTAGCTGTTACGTCTTTTCTCAAAGCTTTCACTGTTTCTCTCGAAATTACCTTTGCACCAATCGCTGCTTGAATCGCAATATCAAATTGCTGACGTGGCAATAATTCACGCAATTTCTCGCATAGTTTTTTACCCCATTCGTAAGCCTTATCACGATGAACAATTGCCGAAAGTGCATCGACAGGCTCGCCATTTAATAATATATCCAATTTCACGAGTGTCGATTCACGGTAGCCAATCAAATGATAATCAAGTGAAGCATAGCCACGGGAAATTGTCTTTAATTTATCGAAAAAGTCGAAAACAACTTCAGAAAGTGGCAATTCAAACGTTAATTCCACACGTGTTGCGGTGAGATAAACTTGATTTTTGAGTAAGCCACGCTTATCCATACACAAACCAATTATTGGCCCAACGTAGTCAGATGCCGTGATGATTTGGGCATTGATAAACGGTTCTTCAATCCAGTTAATGACATTTGGGTCGGGCATTTCTGATGGTGCTGAAACCTCCAGTATCTCATCTCGTTTATTGACAACGTGGAATTTTACCGAAGGAACGGTTGTTAAAACCGTCATATCAAATTCACGTTCGAGACGCTCCTGTACGATTTCCATGTGAAGCATTCCTAAGAATCCGCAACGGAAACCAAAGCCCAAAGCAGCCGAAGTTTCTGGTTCCCAAATCAAGGCTGCATCATTGAGTTGAAGTTTTTCCATGGCATCACGTAAATCTTCAAACTCCGAAGTATCAACTGGGTAAATACCCGCAAAAACCATTGGTTTTACTTCTTGGAAACCCTTAATCATTTCTTTCGTCGGATTAAGTGCATTCGTAATCGTATCACCAACTTTTACTTCTTTGGCAACTTTAATACCCGAAATGATATAACCTACATCGCCACAGTCAACATAATCACGAGGTTCTTTGGTTAATCGCAAAATTCCAACTTCATCGGCAAAGTATTCTTTGCCAGTTGCCACAAATTTTACTTTATCACCCTTATTGATTCTACCATTTTTTACTCGGAAAATTACCTCAATTCCTCTAAAAGAGTTGAAAGTAGAGTCAAAAATCAAAGCTTGAAGCTCGGCTTTTGGGTCGCCAACTGGAGGCTTAATTCGGTGAATAATTGCCGACAAAATTTCATTGATACCAATGCCTTCTTTAGCACTCGCCGGAATGATTGAGTCACGGTCGCATCCAATCAAATCAACGATTTGGTCTTTTACCTCTTCAGGCATTGCACCAGGCAAATCAATCTTGTTTAATACAGGAATAATTTCAAGGTTATGCTCCAATGCTAAAAATAAGTTGCTAATTGTCTGAGCTTCAATACCTTGGGCTGCATCAACAACCAGTAACGCACCTTCGCAAGCAGCAATAGAACGAGAAACTTCATAACTAAAGTCAACGTGGCCAGGGGTGTCAATCAAGTTCAATACGTATTCTTCGCCTTCAAACTTATAATTCATCTGGATTGCGTGACTCTTGATGGTAATTCCACGTTCACGCTCTAAATCCATATCATCAAGCACTTGGGCTTGCATATCTCTTCCCGAAACTGTTCCTGTAAATTGTAATAGACGGTCGGCAAGTGTACTTTTACCGTGGTCGATGTGTGCAATGATGCAAAAATTACGAATATTTTTCATTCAAATATGTGAGACGGATTTGTAAACCGTTTGATTTAACAATAACAATCTTTGAACAGACAAGTTTGAAACTTGTCATACAAAAAACAAAATTAGTAAGAAAAAGGCAGATTTTTAAAGATATTTTTTACCAACCAAATAATTTGTAACATAATCCTTCACTGCATCTTCGAGGCTTGTGAATGGTTTTTTGTAACCAATCATGCGAAGTTTACTCATATTGGCCTGTGTATAATATTGATATTTATCTCGAATATCAATCGGAGTATCAATAAAATCGATATTTGGCTCAAGATTGAGTGCCGCAAATGTAGCTTTTGCCAAGTCAAGGAAAGTGCGGGCGATACCTGTACCTAAATTATAAATGCCCGAATTTCGGCGTGAGTGCATCAAGAAAATACACACATCAACCAAATCTTTCACATAAATAAAGTCACGCATTTGTTCGCCATCTTTGAAGTCAGGGCGGTGCGATTTGAAAAGTTTGATGTTGCCGTTTTTGTTGATATTATTAAATGAATGGAAAATTACCGAAGCCATGCGTCCTTTGTGGAATTCGTTCGGTCCATATACATTAAAGAATTTCAAGCCAGCCCAAAAGAAAGGAGCATTTTTTTGTTGCAAAGCCCATTTATCGAAGTCATTTTTAGAATCACCGTATGGATTCAGAGGCTTTAATTGTGGAATCACGAGTTCGTTATCGTCATAACCCAATTCACCAGCCCCGTAAGTGGCTGCTGATGAGGCATATACCAACGGAATTTGAAATTCATGACATTTTTTCCAAATACGTTTTGAATAATTGAGATTCAGGCGGTCAAAGATTTCAGTATCAAATTCGGTAGTATCGGTTCTTGCTCCAATATGAAAACAGAATTCAACCTCAGCTTGGTTTTTTTCTAACCATTCAAAGAAATTATCTCGATGTACAAACTCTTGAATTTTCTTGCCTTCCAAATTTTTCATTTTTTCTTCATTTGAAAAATCATCAACGGCAATGATGAAATTAAAGTTATCCTGATTCAAACGCTGAATCAAGCAACTTCCGATAAAACCGGCTGCACCTGTTACAATTATCATAGTGTATATCCTATTTTTTTTGAAATAGTTTGCAAAATTATAACATTGTAACTTATAAATCCATACACTAAACTTTGATTAAATTGTACTTTTTTAAGAAATGTGAGTATTTTGAACAAATAAGTTTTTTTGTTGGTAATTTTGCAAAAAAATTAAACAAATAATGATTTTTATAACGAGAAAAGAAACTTTCAATGCAGCTCATCAACTATTCAAACCTGAATGGTCGAAAGAAAAGAACTTGGAAGTTTTCGGACTTTGCTCAAATATTCACGGGCATAACTGGGAGCTTTTTGTAACAGTTAAAGGAGAAATTAATGAAGAAACAGGCTTTGTGATGGATTTGAAAGATCTCAGCAAAATCATGAAACAAGAAATTGTTAATAAAGTTGACCACACTTTTTTGAATACAGATGTTGAGTTTTTGAAAGGAAAATTACCAAGTACAGAAGTTTTTGCGGTCGAAATTTGGAAAATACTACAACCAATCATTCCAAATTATTGTCACGGTCAATTGCACTGTGTTAAGTTGGTAGAAACCGCTAATCATTTTGTGGAATATTTCGGGTAATAATTTTGAATGATTGACTTAGTGAATGATAGAGTAAAAAACACATTCACACATTCAATCATTCGCTCATTCAATCATTGTGTACAATGAAATACCTCATCATTGCAGGCGAACGCTCGGGCGATTTACATGGCTCGAATTTAATAAAAGCTATCAAGAAAGCTGATGATCAGGCGTATATAAAGGCTTGGGGTGGAGATTATATGCAAGAAGCTGGAGCAGAAATCACAAAGCACTACCGAGATTTAGCCTTTATGGGTTTTCTGGAAGTATTAAAAAACTTGCCAACAATTTTAGGTTTTATTGGAGAGTGTAAGAAAACTATAGAAGAGTTTAAACCTGATGCCATTGTACTGATTGATTACGCAGGTTTTAATATGCGAATTGCCAAATGGGCAAAAAAGGAGGGTTACAAGGTTTTCTATTATATTTCTCCAAAGGTTTGGGCGTGGAATCAGAATCGAGCTTGGAGTTTGAAGAAGAATCTCGACCGACTTTTTGTAATTTTTCCGTTTGAAGTTGAATTCTTTAAAAAATATAATTTTGAAGTAGAATTTGTGGGAAATCCTCTTTTCGATGCTATTGCTACTTTTAAACCAGCGGCTGATTTTTTGAAAAGAAATAATTTATCTGATAAAAAAATTATAGCCTTATTGCCGGGAAGTAGAAAGCAGGAAGTTGAGAAAATGCTCAACTTGATGGTGGCAACTCAAAGTAAATTTGCTGATTATCAGTTTGTTATTGCTGGAGTTGGCAATTTGTCTTTAGATTTTTATAAACCTTTTCTGAACGAAAACACTAAACTTATAACAGACCAAACCTACGATTTATTATCGCACAGTACGGCTGCTTTGGTAACATCTGGCACTGCCACACTCGAAACCGCTCTTTTTGGTGTTCCGCAAGTGGTTTGTTATAAAACAAGTAATATTTCATATCAAATAGGTAAGTTGGTCATAAAAGTGCCTTTTATTTCGTTAGTAAATTTAGTGGCTCAAAAAGAAGTAGTGAAAGAATTGATTCAAGATGATTTGACGATTGAGAATTTATCAATTGAATTAGATAAAATCATCAATAATGAATCATTTAGAAATCAACAAATACTTGAATATAAGCAGGTAAAAGAAAGTCTGGGTGAAGTAGGGGCATCCGAAAAAACTGGACGTAGAATTGTAGAAATTTTAAAAAATTCAAATTAAATAAATTACAACAAAAATGACTATCAAAAACATTTCGATTGCTCTAATACTTACATTAGTTACACTTTTTTCGTGCAAAAAAGGCGAAACAACTGTTACGCCAAAAACGAAAACTGAATTTTTGGCAGGTACAAGTTCAAAATCTTGGAAAAATACAAAAGCAATTGCTGCAAACGGTGGCCTAACAATTGATTTAGTAAACTCACAGCCTACTTGTGTGGTTGATAACATCCTTACTTTTTCGGCTACAAAAACTTACGAAATTAGAGAAGGTGCAACAAAATGTAATACTGCTGACCCAGATTTAGTTTTGAAAGCAAACTGGGGTTTCAACGCCGATGAAACCAAGTTTACAGTTGATAAAATTAGTTTTCAAGGTCGCCAATTCGATAACATCAGTTTTGATATTGTTGAGTTAAACGAAAATATTTTTGTGGGTAAAACTACTTTGTCACTCAATAATGTAAATTATGAGTTTTCTGCGACATTTGAGCCTGTTAAGTAAGTGATCGTATAAAAACTTAAAGAATATTTGAAATCCTATTTATATTAAGTCTAAATTTGCGAACATTTACTGCATAATTTTTGTTGCATTATATAGAGTAAATCAAGCAAAACAATAGCATGAGCAAAGATTTAGAATTATTAGAAGAACTTACTACATCCGAATACAAATACGGATTTTACACAGATATTGAAGCTGACGAAATTCCTGCTGGCTTAAATGAAGATGTCATCCGACTCCTTTCTGCAAAGAAAAACGAGCCAGAGTGGATGCTTGAATACCGATTAAGTGCATACAGAGTTTGGCAAACTATGACCGAGCCAACTTGGCCTAATGTTTCATACAAACCAGTTGATTTACAGAGCATCAAGTATTATTCTGCTCCAAAACAACAAAAAGTTATCAATAGTCTTGATGAGATTGATCCAGAATTACGCCGTACTTTCGAGCGTTTGGGTATTTCATTGAAAGAACAAGAACGTTTATCGGGTGTTGCGGTAGATGCCGTAATTGACTCGGTTTCGGTAGCTACAACTTTCAAAGCTAAGCTCGGCGAATTGGGTATTATTTTCTGCTCAATTTCTGAGGCAATTCACGAACATCCTGAGCTTATAAAAAAATATTTAGGTTCAGTAGTGCCAGTAAAAGATAATTATTATGCAGCTTTAAATGCGGCAGTTTTTTCTGATGGTTCGTTTTGTTACATTCCAAAAGGTGTTCGTTGCCCAATGGAATTATCAACTTACTTCCGTATTAATGCTGCAGGAACTGGGCAGTTTGAGCGTACATTAATTGTGGCCGACGAAGGTTCCTATGTGAGCTATTTAGAGGGTTGTACAGCTCCTATGCGTGATGAAAACCAATTACACGCTGCTGTAGTTGAGATTTTTGCCCATGAAAGAGCAGAGGTTAAATATTCGACAGTCCAGAATTGGTATCCAGGCGATAAAGACGGAAAAGGTGGAATTTATAACTTTGTTACGAAGCGTGGTTTGTGCTTCGGCGAAAACTCAAAAATTTCGTGGACACAAGTAGAAACTGGTTCGGCCATCACTTGGAAATACCCATCAGTAGTTTTGCGTGGCGATAACTCAATCGGAGAATTCTACTCGGTTGCAGTGACAAACAACATGCAGCAGGCTGATACTGGTACAAAAATGATTCACTTAGGAAAAAATACCAAGAGTCGTATTGTATCGAAAGGTATTTCGGCAGGAAGAAGCCAAAACTCTTACCGTGGATTGGTAGATATTTCAAAGCGTGCTGAAAATGCTCGTAATTTCTCTCAATGTGATTCATTACTTTTAGGCGATAGATGTGGAGCTCACACATTCCCGTATATTGAAGTAAAAAATTCTTCGGCATCTGTAGAACACGAGGCTACTACTTCAAAAATCGGTGAAGACCAACTATTTTATTGTAACCAAAGAGGAATTCCGACCGAGCAAGCCGTAGCATTGATTGTGAATGGTTATGTAAAAGAAGTTTTAAACCAATTACCGATGGAGTTTGCTGTGGAGGCACAAAAATTACTCGAAATTTCGTTAGAAGGTAGTGTAGGTTGATTTTAAAATAAAATTTATGTTATAGAAAAGGCTGTCATTTGGCAGCCTTTTTGTTTAGATATGAAACACAATTTTGTAAATTGTGCCCTTAATTTATGCAGTTTCATCTATGAAATATCTTCTATTCTTCATATTTTTCATTTGTGGTTCAACTTTCTTGAATGCCCAGAGTGGGAGGGTGCAAGTAGCCTTCTTGGGTGTTTTTCACATGGGTGAAACGCCTGATTACATAAAAGGTGGAATAGATGATTTGCTTTCAGCCGAACGCCAAAAACAAGTGCAAGAGGTGGTGGATGCTTTGGCAAGGTATAAACCTGATAAAATTTTTGTTGAGAATACGCCCGATGCACAACCTTATTGGAATACTGTTTACAGAAATTATTTGAATGGTTTTCGTCCTGCTGAAAAAAGCGGCGAACTCAATGAGATTTTTCAGATAGGCATTAAACTGGCAAAAAAAATCAATAATCCTATCGGTGTGACTTGTATTAATTATGTTCAACCAGATTTAGCTTTAGGAATGCGAACTGCACGCAATAAAATTGATACGCTTCAGACTTTTTACTCACATGAACTCGAACGTGCCAGACCAACTTATGATGCCTATTTCAAGCAAAATCCAAGTGTAAATCGATCATTTAATGAGTATTTGAGTAATTATGAGACATGGAAAAAACTTCCAATTAAAGAACATTTAATGAATCTAAATTCTGAGCAAAGTATCGCAACGCTACATTATTTTAATATAACTGGCTGGATGGATACTAATACGAATGGCTACGGAGCGGAATTTACAGCCAAAGAATATTATCGCAATACTAAAATTATGCAAAATATTTTATCGAGTGTAAGCCCGTATGATAGAAAGCTGCTCATAATCATCGGTGGAGGACACGTTCAGATTCTTAGAGATATGTTAAAATCTCACCCATATTTTGAAATTGTAGATGTTAGAGAAATTTTGAAATGAAAATTTCTTATTTCATTGCTGACAGTTTCGACTGACGGTAATGAAGTTTTTATACCATTCTCATCAAACCAAAGGTATGGGCCTATTAAACCTTTCTTCCAAAGAAATAAAAGTTTCGGTGCGATTGATTCCACCAACCTTCTGAATTTTATCGTGCAGCACTTCTCGTAAATGTTGGGTATCTCGACAAACGATTTTTACAAAAATGCTATACTGACCAGTCGTGTAATTAATGCTCACTACTTCTGGAATATTTTCCAGTTGGTCGGCTACTGTATCATATAATTCACTTTTATCAAGATAAATACCTAAGAACGCACTGATGTCCCAACCGAGTTTTATTGGGTCAACGATTAGCTGAGAGCCTTTTACAATGCCCATTTGCTCCATTTTGTTCATTCTTACGTGAACAGTTCCACCAGAAACAAAGATTTTTTCACCGATTGTTGTATAAGGCATCTTTGCATCTTGCATAAGTAATGATAAAATCTTTAAATCTGTTTTATCAATTTCTAAATTTTTTTCCATTTTTAAAAACTTGAATTATGAAATTATTAATAAAATTAATAAAAAAATATGAAATATGTAAAGTTTAAATATTTTTTATAAAATATTTGCAATGTATATCTTTTTTGTATTAACTTTGTAACATCAAAATAAGACAAAGCACCACAATTACAGCAAAGTTTTAAAGTTTTGATTTATACTGTAAGGTGATGAAATTGGCAGCCATGCCCTCCTGTCTCGGGGGTGGTGAATATAGGACAAACGCAGCATAAAGCCGGACTATCTTAGTCGACTGGGATTGACCACCAAATTTGTACTGTGGCTAACTACACCGTGGGCGGTTCGACTCCCCCTCTTACAGCAAGCAATTTAAAAGTGTGAAAGAATATTTTAATTGATAAATTTCTTTCATACTTTTTTTTTGAGTATTTTTGCTTAGTAAAAATATTATTTGGTTTTTAGTTTGTTGATGAAGTGTAATTGCGACACGCAATCCCGAATTGAGGTTTGCGTGTTTTTTTGTGTATAAAAAACACGAATGTTTTATTTCCAATTAAGAATCATTTACTTTGTGTTTCTGATTGAAATAAACCTAAACCATGATTCAAGAAAAAGCCTTCTTTGTAAATGATGCCGTAGTACTTGGAATTTTAATGGCTTCGTTGGCTATTATTTTTTATTCAACTACACTAAAATCGTTTGAAAAATTCTATAAAATTGTTCCTTCGATACTGCTTTGCTTTTTTATACCAGGTTTATTGAGTTCGTTTAATATTATTTCTGCGACTGATTCGCAACTTGATGAAACAGCTTCTCGCTTCTTTTTGCCTACTTGTTTGGTCTTTTTTACATTGAGTATTGATATTCAAGCTATCAAACAATTGGGTGGTAAAGCTATATTTGTCTTTTTTGCAGGAGCTTTAGGTGTAATGGTGGGTGGGCCAGTCGGAATTTGGGTAGGAAAAATGATTGACCCAACTTTTTTGGGTAAAGATGGTGAAGAAATTTGGCGAGGTCTGGCTACAATAGCTGGAAGTTGGACAGGCGGAAATGCAAATCAGTTGGCTTTAAAAGAAATCTTTCAGCCATCACCCGCTGTTTTTGCCCAAACGAGCGTAATTGATGTGCTCTTTGCTGAATTATGGTTGGGTTTACTGCTCTATTTTGTAGCAAAAGCTGCAATTATTGATAAAAAAATGAAAGCTGATGCGAGTATTATTAAAGAAATACAAGATAGAGTAGAAATTGAAAGTGCCAAGCAAAAGAATCCAACCTTCCAAGAATTGTTTTTATTATTGGCCGTTGGATTTGGAATAACTGGCATTGCTCATATTGTGGCCGATAATCTTACTCCTTTTATAGAAACAAATTATCCGAGTTTGAAAGCTTATAGTTTAGCCTCCAAGTCATTTTGGATTGTGACAGTTGCATCGCTTTCAGGTTTTATTCTATCAAATACAAAAGCTCGAAACCTTGAACGATTCGGTGCTTCTAAAATTGGCACATTGTTTCTTTATTTTCTGATTGCTACTATTGGTATGCAGCTACATATTTTTGAGGCTTTTAATAATCCTATGTTGTTTTTAGTTGGTTTAATTTGGATTTTGATTCACGCAATCTTTACTATTGTTGCGTCATATATAGTTAAAGCTCCCTTTTTCTTTACAGCTGTTGGTTCGCAAGCAAATGTTGGGGGAGTAGCTTCAGCTTCAGTTGTTGCAGCCGCTTTTAATCCTTCACTAGCTCCGATAGGTGTTTTATTGGCAATTCTTGGAAACGCCGTTGGCACATATTGTGGCTATCTTACTGGGCTTGTAATGCAATGGATTTCAACTCAGTAAAGTCCATCTTATTTACAAATTAGTTGTTTTGTGTACCTAAATCGGCGTACGTCACTAAATACATTTCTTAGGCATCATATTTGCTCATTTTTTGTACAAAATTGAGCGAATATGAAAAAGTTATTTACCCTTTTGCTGGGGTTTGTTGTTGTGTGTAATGCTCAACAGAATCCACCCAAAAAGTTTGATTATAGATTTGAGATAGGAAGTTATTTTTCAATCAATAATAAGTTGCCTTTTTGGCAAAGTTCAAATCAGTTTGGAAGCATTCCGAGTGACTTACCAGCTTTTCTTTGCCGTCAAAGTATTAAAACCCAAAAAGATACACTCAATAGATTTTTTAAATTTGATTATGGTTTTGAAGCCGTAACTATTCTTGGTAAAAAACCTCAGTTATTACTTCCTGAGGGCTTTCTGTGCACAAGACTTGGTAAGTTTGAAATTTATGCAGGGCGTAGAAAAGAAATTTTTGGAATTGTAGATACACTTTTATCCTCTGGATCGGTTTCATGGTCAGGAAATGCCATGCCAATTCCAAAAATACAAATCGGAATGCCAAATTATACTAAGTTGTTTTTTAAATGGCTAAGTTTTAAAGGGACTTATTCACATGGGTGGTATGGAAATCAGACTTTTACCAAAGGGCATTATTTGCATCAAAAATCACTTTTTTTAAGAATCGGAAAATCGTCTGCATTATTGAATATTTATAGTGGTATTGTGCATAATGTAACTTGGGGTGGAACCCCCAAGAATACGCTTCCTATTGGTGATGACCGACTTTTAAATGGAAAATTTCCAGCTGATTGGTATGTTTATGGGAATGTGGTTTTGCCGCTTAAAAGTCTTTGGCGACAGACTGATAAATATTATACCTACAATGCTTTTGAAACAACCAATCATTTTGGAAATCAACTCGGCTCAGTTGATGCTGCCGCCGAATTTAAGTTTAAGAAAAGTAGATTAATGCTTTATCGCCAATTTTTGTTTGAAGATGGGCAATTATTTGGTCTGACAAACACCGATGATGGTCTTTATGGTTTGAGCTTTACACCTAACCTAAAATCATCTTTTAAAAGAGTCGTTTTTGAATATTTGTTTACAAAAAATCAAGGTAGATATGTGGCAGGAATGGGTCGATTATTGAATTTACCTGACCGACACCCAAACGAAGAAAGCTTTTTGTTTAATCATCAACAATATTTTGATGGTTGGTCGTATAACCGACGAACCATTGGAACCCCATTTTTAACTCCCGAACAAAACATCAGAAATGAAAATCAACTCGGAAATGGTAATGTTTTTGTGAATAATAATCGAATTTGGGCATTTTATGGAGCTTTATTGAATCAGATTGGCACAATTAGTTTTTCAAATAGACTATCTTTTAGCAGAAATTTTGGAAATACGAGTTTGCTGGGAAGAATTATCGAGCCAGTTGACCAGATTTCATATTCTATAAATACGACTGTGCCTTTAAGAAGACTAAAAGCAGATCTGAATGTTAATGTCTCGGTTGACCACGGTGATTTGATTAAAGATAATTATGGAAGCTACATTTCACTAATAAAAAGATGGTGATTTGTAGGTTATATTACCATTAGATAATTTTTTATAAAATTAGTTAAACCAATGCAACATATTTCAGTCAAAACTTCGTCTTAACAATAACCTAATTTTTTTACACATACTAATCCATATTGAAACAATGATTGAAATGAAAACAAAGATATTTTTGAAAGATTCTCAAGGGAGAGTTCTTGAAATGAGAGATCTCGAAAAAGAAGCGAATAATGAATTTGATGTAGATAAGCTAAATGATGGAGTGTATTTTGTTGAGTTGCTTCTGCCTCATGGAAAGGCAATAACCCATCAATTTATAGTAAATCATAATTAAGAATAGAAGAGTGGTATGCCGAAACATACCACCTGTTTTTTACTTATAAATTTCTTTCCTGGCTGAAAGTAGTGTATTGTACATTAGAGCTGCTACAGTCATAAGGCCAACACCACCAGGTACTGGTGTGATATAACTACATTTAGGAGCAACCTCATCAAATTTTACATCTCCTTTGAGTGCAAATCCACTTTTCTTTGTAGTATCGACAACTCTTGTAAGACCAACATCTATCACAACGGCACCATCTTTTACCATATCAGCAGTAATAAATTCTGGTTTGCCAAGGGCTGCGACCAAGATATCAGCTTGTTGAGTAATCTCGGCTAAATTTGTGGTTTTACTATGCACCAAAGATACCGTACAGTTCCCCGGATAAGTATTGCGTTGCATCAGAATACTCATCGGTAAACCTACAATTTGGCTTCTGCCAACAACCACGCAATGCTTACCGGCAGTTTCAATGTTATAGCGTTTGATTAATTCCAAAACACCAAAAGGAGTTGCCGAAATGTAAGCAGGCAAGCCTTTTGCCATTCGGCCAATATTTATTGGATGAAAGCCATCGACATCTTTGCGTGGCTCAATGGCTTCAATAACTTTATCTACGTTTATGTGTGCAGGAAGCGGAAGCTGAACAATAAAACCATCAACATCATCATCTTCGTTGAGTTGTTGAATGATTTCGAGAACTTCTTCTTCTGTTGTGCTTGAATCACGGCGAATCAGCGTCGATTTAAAACCAATTTCTTCGCAAGACCTGATTTTACTTGCGACATATGTTTCACTTGCACCATTATCGCCAACTAAAATTGCTGCCAAATGTGGAATTTTACCACCATCGGCTTTTTGTTTTTCGACTTCTATTTTGAGTTCTTGCTTTACTTGAGCAGAAATAAGTTTACCATCAATGATTGTCATGGAGCTGATTTTTTATTTAAAGTGCAAAGATAGGGCAATGAATTTAAAATTGAAAATTAAGACTGGGCCGCCCGAGCGATTAAGAATTTTATGGCAGCAGTATAAAGTTAGTTACGATTACCGAGCAGAGCTGAGGCTTTTAATTACTTTTTCCATATCAAACTCGTCTTCTCCACTTACATTCACAATACCTTTCAAATCCTTTCTCGGCTTACCGTATTTCAAGAACGACAGCCATACGTGGTCAATAAACCAAGTGGGTTCGTAGCCCCAACGGATATCCATTGCTCGACGAATCAGAAAAGTTCGTTTCGAAATTTTTACATGAAATTTTTTATCATAAAGTTGATTGATTTTATCATCATAAAAAGCAAAGAGGCCTTCTGCAATAACTACATCAAATCGAGTTTTGAAAAGCTCGATTACTTCTTGATATTGCTCAAAATCAATTGATTGTGGAGATTCCCAATCGGTTTTGTTTTTGATTTTTGGAATTTGTGTTTCAGGAAATACAAAATCATCTTGGTGAAAAATGATTGCTTTCTTTCCATTTTTTCTGAAATAAGTGACCAATAAATTGGCCAACGTACTTTTTCCCGAACGGCTCACGCCTCCAATGCCAATAATCATGATATATATATATATATGAAAATACGCTTTTGAGTTAGATTTTGAGATTCTTTTACAAAGAAAATTAAATTTGATTATATTTAAATCAAAATCTCAAAAACCCTAAAAAATGAATAAAGATAAACTTTCTTATTATGCCAGTTATGTCGCAATTTTCTGCGGAATATTTCTTTTTATGATGAAACTCTATGTCAATGAAAAATCATTAACAACTACCGTTATGGGGCTTCTATTTATTGGAATTGGTATTGCTGGATTGAGAATGTATAAGAGAAAATAAATGTTTACCTCATTATTAAATTGTATAAACACTTCATCCTAACATAAAATGTACTTCAGAAAAACGTTGTTATTATTGATTATTACTTCTTTTATTAAAGTTTCGGCACAAAGTTTAATCTATCTGCGTCCAGATAGAGTTTTTGATGGTGAAAAAGTTTTTGAAAAATATGGCGTAATTATCAAAGCCAATAAAATTGAAATTGTTGATAGTCAGGTAAATATCGAAAAAAACTTACCAAAAGATATTAAAATTGTTGATCTTAAAAATTGTACTCTTTTACCAGGGTTAATAGAAGGACATACGCACCTTTTCTTACATCCCTATAACGAAGTACCGTGGGATGACCAAGTATTGAAAGAGCCTCGTTCGTATCGAACTGTAAGGGCGGTAATTCACGCCGAAAAAACACTTAAAGCGGGTTTTACAACTGCCCGTGACTTAGGCACTGAAGGAGCGGAGTTTGATGATGTTGGTTTGAAAAAAGCTATTGACGACGGAGTAATTCTTGGCCCCCGACTTTTGATTGCCACCAAAGCTTTGATTGCTACAGGTAGTTATGCTCCACGTACCTTTTCGGCTGATATAAAAGTGCCTCAAGGGGCAGAAGAAGCTGATGGTGTGGATGATTTGATAAAGAAAACTCGAAATCAGATTGGGAAAGGAGCTGATTTAATAAAAATCTATGCTGATTATCGTTGGGGTTTGCGTGGCGAAGCTTCTCCAACGTTTTCGTTGGAAGAAATAAAATTGATCGTAGCAACCGCTCAAAGTGCTGGCCGACCAACGGTTGCTCATGCTTCAACCGTTGAGGGTATGCGACGTGCAGTTTTAGGTGGCGTTGAAACAATTGAACACGGCGACAATGGTACGCTTGAAATTTGGAAATTGATGGCTGAAAAGAATGTGTATTTATGTGCAACATTGGCAGCAGGCGATGCGATTAGCCAATATAGAGGTTGGAAAAAAGGTCTTGATGATGAACCTGAAAGAATTAAGAAAAAACGAGTTTCGTTTAAACAGGCATTAGAGGCAGGAGTAAAGATTTGTTTTGGTGGTGATGTTGGTGTTTTTGCTCATGGAGATAACGCTCGTGAGCTTGAAATGATGGTTGATTATGGAATGCAACCAACAGAGGCTTTAAAGTCGGCAACGAGTGTGAATGCCGATGCTTTTCATGTGAATAATGAAGTTGGACGAATTAAAAGTGGTTTAATGGCCGATATTGTGGTGGTTGAGGGAAACCCAACTAAACAAATTTCGGATATAAGAAAAGTAAAAGTGGTTATGAAAGATGGTAAATTGATAAGTTTACAATAATCTTAAAACCGATATACCTGAATGTTTGTGGATTCTGTTTAGGTAATCTACTAATAGTTCTTTAGAAATAATTACCTTTTTTTGCTCATAAGAGGCATGAAGTAAATAAACTCTACCATTTTGTCGAATGGCAAAGCCTTCATGATTAAAGTCTAAGCCATCAACGTTTGAAGTTATGGCTATTATATCACCGTCTTGAATTTGATTTTCTACTTTTTCCAATTTCCACTTTGGGATATAATAAAAGTCAAATTCATTGATTTTTTTTTGGTATTCTTTTATTGCTAAAAAAGAAGTTTCGTCTTTTAGATTTGGATATAGCTCTCGGTTGGAAGTCATAAAATTCAGACTTTTTTTCTGTTTAATCCCCCCAATTTTGCTTGTAATATCTTGTAAAATATCATTTTGCTCGGCTTGAATAATCCACTCTTTAAAGTAGTGTAGCCTTGAGGCATAGCCTTGCACAATCCCATTTCTATAACGAAGCTCAGTAAGTTGATTTTTGTATTTTTCAAATGTAGGTGAGCCAGCATGATTGATGAGACTCATAGCTATTACGTTTTCAACAAACGTTGAGCAATCGAAATCTCTCAAATTACATACTAATTGTTCTTTCGAGTTCCCTTCCAGAGTGCCTGCTTTATAGGGTTTTCCAATAAAACTTTTGGCAATCGTGATGGCAGTTTGTGCCTTCGTTTCTCCCTTGGCCAATTTCATTTTCTGCATAAATATTGTTTCATCAGCACTTTGTGCTACAGTAATATTAAATGAAAGAACTATGAAAAAGAGGCTAAGAATACTTTTCAGCAACATTTGATTAGTGATTTTGAGATTATTCGACAAAGGTATGCTTTCAATAATTAGAATTCAAACGTTTTTGAATACGATTATAGAGAAGTTCAAGTGCAAAATTACTTTTCTGATTATTAAATGCTACCGTTTGGTAAGATTCTTTGAAAAAAGATTGGATTGGTACGCTTTTCGTTACTTTAGCTCAGTATAGGTTATGAGAATTATTATATTTTCGATGACTTACGAACTTTCCTTATAAAAATTAAAAACATTGATTTAGTGATTGGATTGCTATATTTGATGTAATTCAATCACTATTTTTGTTTCATCAACCTATTATCAAAGTTAAAAGCTTCATTACGTAAGACTTTGATTTTTGAAAAATCAGGATGAGCAGGATTAATTAGAAAATTATACTCGCCCTCAACCACAACCGACGGGACTCTCATAGTGAGATATTCGGTAGTACTCAACCATGAAGTACTTATTTTAGTCGTAGAATCGCTTGGTTCGGTATTGTTCCAATCATCAGGTAAAGATTTTGTGGGAATCGTCAAAATTGAATCATCGGGAATATAAATAGTAATTAGACGATAATTAAGCGGCAAGAAAGCGTTTGTGGTATGTACCAAGACTTCTACGAGTGCCAAGGCCCTTGTGCCTGCTGTATATAAAACAGCGTCTCCTTTTCGGTTCCATCGACCTCCATGAATCTTCGCACCAGTACCCGATAAATCGTTGGCGTATTTTGCGGAAGATAATCTAAAAACTTCCATTAAGCTAAAATTCCATGTTCAATTCTACCAATTTCATCTAAAACCATATCAAACCCAAAATTGGTATCAAGGATTTCGACGGGTGTTTTTGAACCCAGAAATGGATTTGGATGACGCATCCAACCTTTGAAACGCTCTAAATCGCCCCAAACTTCAGTGCCCCTTTCGTATAGTTTAGCAAGTTGGATTGCTTTTTCTGAAGCCGTTTTTTCTAATTTTTTGTTGTCAGGGTAGCGTTGAAGCGTTCTTTCTGAGAGATTAATGATAATAGCCAACTCTTTTCCAGAAAATGATAACTGTTTTGCCATTTTCACGACAGAGTTTTTCGGAATTCCAGTTCTGGCCAATTCTATCAAATCTGATTGATTTTTGACTGATTGATTAAATAATAAAAACATAACTTATGACATTTGTCGTAAATTAAACGAAAATTGTCGTATTTTCCAAATTTTTAATGCTATTTTTATAACATTAAAGCTTCAATCTCCTCAATTTCAATCGGAATATTGGCCATTAAGTCTTCATTGCCATCTTCGGTAATCAAAATATCATTTTCGAGCCTGATACCCAGTTTTTCTTCGGGGATATAGATGCCGGGCTCGCAAGAGAAAATCATGCCAGCCTTGAAAACTTCATAGCGATTGCCAACATCATGTACATCAAGCCCCAAGTGATGCGAAATTCCGTGAGGAAAATATTTTTTATAAAGCGGAGCATCTTCGTTCTGCCTATCAACTTCAGTTTGTTTCAGTAAGCCCAATTTTATCAATTCAATTTCCATAATTTTACCAACTTCTTTGCGTAGATTTTCCATTGTATTTCCTACAACGAGCATCTTTTTGGCCGCTTTCATTACATTTAAAACTGACAAGTAAACTTCTTTTTGTCGAGCGGTGAAACGGCCATTTACAGGTAAACAACGAGTAATATCTGCATTATAATTGGCATATTCTGCTCCAAAATCCATTAAAATTACCTCACCATCCTTGCACTGATTATTATTTGTGACGTAGTGCAGTACACAAGCACTTTCTCCCGAAGCTAAAATAGGAGCAAAGGCATGTCCACGAGAGCGATTCCTCAAAAAATCGTGTGTGAGTTCGGCTTCTAATTCAAATTCAAGTACATTGGGTTTTAAGAACTTCGTCATTCTTACAAAGCCTTTTCCTGTAATTTCGATGGCTTTTTTTATCAAATCTATCTCTATTGGCTGTTTTATCGCTCGTAATTGGTGCATCAAAGGAGCAAGACGTTCGATTCGATGAAGTGGAAATTTATGTTTAAATTCAGTAATAAATCTTCTTTCACGGCTTTCAAAACCCCATTCTCCTCCATCGTGTTCGTTGAGGTTTAGGTAAACTTGGTCGGCCAAAAAGATGAGTTTTCGTAAAACTGTTTCAAAACTACTTGTCCAAACTACTTTTTCAATGCCCGAAATATCGGTTGCTTGTTTTTTAGAAAGCTTTTCACCTTCCCAAACTTTTATGTGTTCGCTGGTTTCTCTCACCAGTAGAATTTCTCTAAATTTATCATCTGGAAAATCAGGAAACAAAATCAAAATAGTTTCTTCTTGGTCGATACCCGAAAGGTAAAAAATATCGTTATTCTGACGAAACCCAAAAGTGCCATCGGCGTTTGTCGGTAATACATCATTCGATTGAACAATTACCATAGAATTTGGCTTGAGAAAGCTCTTTAATCTTTCACGATTAGAAATAAAAAGTTGCGAATTAATCTTTTCGTAACGCATTTTCGTTTTTTATGTAGAATTTTTAGAATATTTGCGAAATTATAAATTATCAAACACGAATGATTCGATTCAACCAAATTTTCTCAATTTTTATATTATTCTTGGCATTTGTTTTTAACGTAAAAGCTCAGGAATCAAAATATTGGGTAGTTTTTACAGATAAAGATGTTAGTGCAGAACCTTCAATTTCTGAAAAGTGTAAAGAAAATAGACGAATGCTCGGGTTAAGCGAAAATCAATTCTCTGATTTACCACTCACCAGAAAATACATTACCGATTTAGAAAAGTCTGGTATTCGGCCACTTGTAAAATCAAAATGGTTAAATGCTGTATCAGTCAACTTATCTAAAGCTCAAATAGAAAGAGTGAAGAAGTTTGGTTTTGTCAAAGAAATCGTACCTATTGAAAGTCGGGCTGTGCTTGCAGGTATAAATTCACAAACGCATTCCAATAAAAACGTCGGCAAGGTTCAGAACCTTACCAACGTTAAACGTCAGCAAGAAGACGACCTTCGTGTTGATTTTGCGATGAAGCAAATAGGGATCGAACATTTTTTAGAGGCGGGCCTTACCGCCAAAGGCGTAACTATAGGTGTAATTGATGCAGGGTTTTTCGGTGCTAATGATACTCAAACCCTCAAACATTTGTTTGAAAGAAAGCAGATTTTAGGTGTAAGAGATTATGTAAACCCAAAGAAAAAAGACTATTTTGGCGAACGAGAATCTGCCTCGGATTTTCACGGAACTGAAGTTTTGAATGCTATTACTGGTAGAAATTATAAAGAAAACTTTCAAATTGGACTCGCTACAAACGCCAGTTTTTATTTAGCCCGAACAGATAGCGGGAATAAGGAGTTTAGAGGTGAAGAAGACAACTGGATGGCTGCAATGGAATGGATGGATAGTCTGGGTGTACGATTGATAAATACATCATTAGGCTACGCAAAAGGCTTTTCAAATCCAAAGGAAAGTTATACACCTGACCAAATGGACGGAAAAACGAGTGTAATTGCTCGGGCGGCCAAAATTGCAGTTGATGAAAAAGGTATCGTTTTGGTGGTTTCTGCTGGAAATGAAGGTGATGATAGTTCGTGGAGAATTATCTCGACTCCTGCCGATGTCGATGGGGTTATTGCCATCGGTGCAACCAACGAACTGGGTATGAAAATGGGTTATAGCAGTATTGGGCCAGAGTTTTTGACTTATATGAAGCCGAATGTTTCGTGTTTTTCGCTTTTTGGTACATCGTTGGCTGCTCCTGTGATTACAGGTTTTGTGGCGTGTATTATGCAGGCACACCCAACTTTGAATAATAAAGAAATTCGTACAGTTCTTGAAAAATCAGCAAATCTGTATCCCTACGGCAATAATTTTATTGGTTTTGGTATTCCAAACGCCAAAAGAGCATTGAATTTAGCAGCAAAAAAGACCTTGACGGATGCTGCACCGAGAGTGATTAAAGTTGCTGAAAATGAAAAACAAGTTGAAATTCCGATGCCAGTAGGTGAAATTGCGGTGGTTTTTCACAAGAAAAATGCAACACATGTACTCACTCAAGAATCAGTTAAAGCAAGATATAACTTTATTCCTCTCAAACGCACCTCATCAGTAAAGCAAACAACCGTTATGATTCGTGAAGAAGTTGTAGAGGTGATTTGGAAATAACCCCCAGCCCCTAGGAAAGTAATCTACTCGTATAAACCTCCCCTTTAGGGGTTGGGGGGGCTTGGTCTCTTTAAAAACTTAGTTGTATAAAACTTCCCTTTGTGGAATCGGAAATAAATATTTCCAACCCTAACAACGCTCATTTCTTTGACTTTATCAATGTTTTCAATATCATCTTCAAGGGTATGAATAGTGCCTTTGGTTTTCTTTGCTATTTGTATATAATCGCTCTGAAAAGCTACATTCTTTTCGTAGGTTTCGCCACAAAGAATAATGTGTACTTTTTTCTTTACTTTTGATAATTGCCTCATGTCTTTTACTTGCGTGCTATTATCTGCAATCATCACAAATTCATCGGCATCGGGAAAATGTTTTTGAGCATAGAGCAAGGCTTCAATATTGTTTTCGGGTTTGTCTTTATTGTTTTCTGTATTGTTGATAGCAGCAAACATGGTATCCCAAAGCACGAGTTCATCCTTACTTCTGACCGTAAACATCTTTCCAGGAAGGCGACCACGAGTCTGACGACCAAGACTATCGCAGTCAGTAAAAAATACTATTCCTTTAATTGATTGATTATCAGTGTTTTCGTTCATCCAATCAAAGACTTGGGTCGTGTATGGGAACATCGTTGAGGTAATATCGCAGACAATGACAATGTTTTTCCATTTGTCAATATTTCTGTCAAGAGCGTCATACGAAGTAAGTTCATAAGTTTTGCCGAGTTCACGTACTCTTGAAATTTTATCACTCATCGAAACCGCACTGGCCGAAATAAATCTAATTTCTTTTTCGGCTAAATCGTCGGCAAGGTCATTCTTGAAAACTAATCTTTTGTTGGTTATTTTACTGAGTTTTACTTCATTTTCGGTTTGCTCAAAAATTTCTTGGGTTTCGTTGTATAATTCTGGAAAAACTGGGGAATCGTTTAACTTTGCTATATTTTCTTCTGTTTGTTTAGAAATATCAGTATTTGGTGCAGATTTAGTAGTAATATTTGTCTGTGCTTCTGGTTCAGAAGGTTTAAGTTCGAGCGATAAAGGTTTACTATTCATGTAAAACTCAACAATTGGCGTTTCGCTTACGACTATATAAACTAAGCTAAGCAACAGCAACCCAAAAGTAGGATAGAGGAAACGTAAAGTTTTGCTAATAAGTAACTTACGTTTCATCTTTTTCCAGTCTTCGGGTGATTTTTCAGGACTTAAACCCTCAAGTTTTTCCCTGACAAACCGATGGAATTGTTGTTCGTCTTGCATGATTTAAAGCATTTTGCGGAGCTTCTCTCGAAGCAACCCGTTGGCCAATGATAGATTTGCCCGAGATGTACTTTCAGCCATTTTGAGCATTTCTCCGATTTCTTTATGCGAATAGCCTTCTATGGCATAAAGATTAAAAACTAAGCGATAATTGGTCGGTAAACTTTGCACCGCTTCCATAATATCTTCTGATGAAAGTTTAGCATAAACTGAGGTATCGCCAAAGTTTGGTTCTACAATATTTTCGGGTAATTGAGTGGTTTGGTTTTTAATATTTTTTCTGTAATGGTCAATCGCTACGTTTATCATTATCCGTCTGAGCCACGGTTTGATACGTTCGATGTTCTCAACCTTATCCAAACTTTTAAAAACTTTCAAAAAGCCATCGTTCATTACTTCCAAAGCGTCGTCACGGTTTTCGCAGTAACTCAGACAGACCGACAAAGCAAAGCCATGAAAATGCTCGTAGAACTTCTTCATGGCACTTTCTTTGCCTTTTAGGCAGTCTTCTACTACTTCCATCAAACTATTAGAGTTCAATAGTGGCTTGCGGGTTAATGGGTTGAAGTAAATTTCTGTAGTTGCTGTAATCACGGAAAATTTACGTTTAGATGGGTGTTTTTATCTAAGACGTAAATTTTCCGTTGAAACGCTGTCAAATTTATATATTTCCTCTCAAAGTAACAATAAAATTACGTCCAGCATTGCTGATTCCTGAGGCAAAATTGCGGTAGTTTTTGTCAAGAATATTCTCGCAAGCAGCCTGGATTTGTAAATGTTTGTTAATCTGAAAAGCACTTCTTACATTCAAAGTCCACCACGAAGGCATACCATCGGCTGTTGCATATTGTGCGTTATCTTCTCCTTCTGGATTGTAATCTGCAATTTTTTTCCAGCCATTGTAAAGACTAAATGCTTCGATTTGGAGTTTGTTTTTGTTGAATTTTATCGCCGTTCGCCCAAACATTGGCGGGATGTGGTCAAGCGGTGTATTTTTGTCGTCCTTGATTTTACCTTTTGTATTATTCAACGTGCTTGAAAAAATCAAATCAGGCGTTAATTTAGCATAAACTGCTACATTCCAGCCATTTATTTGAGCTTCACGCACGTTTTGACTCGCTAAGACGGTACTTTTTACACCTAAAAAATCAGTCGTACTTTGTCCGTTTAGCGTAAACGGAGCGGTAACTATGGCATTTTTGAACTGTGTATAAAAATACGTCGCTTCGATTGTCAATACTTCGCCAATTTGTTGATTGATTGTTGCTTCGTAATTATAGGTGTATTCGGGTTTGATAGTTGGATTTGGTACAATTAAAGTTCCAGCACGTGAGTCAAAAACTTTTGCCATATCATCAATATTTGGACTTCTAAAGCCGCTTGAAAACAATGCACTTAGCTTGGTTTTATTGACTGGGCGTGCCACAACTCCTAAATTCCCTGAAAGAGCATTGGGGTTTTGAGTTACTTTATCAAAAGGGAATGGGAAGAAAGTTTTGTCTTTAAATTCTGTTTTTAAACTAACAGAGTTGTATCTCAGACCTGCATTAATATAGAGTTTTTGCGAAATATTAAGTTGGTCAGTCAAATATACTGCCAGCGATTGCATCGTATTTTTTCCATCTGGATAGCGTGTTCCTGAAGGAGTAATTACGCCAGTACTGATATTCAGATTAGTAGCTGTCGATTTTACATCATTGTAAGTGAGTTCTGCTCCGTACTGTATGGTATTGGCTTTGATAACTTTCTGAAAATCGGCATTTAATGTCCATACTGCTACTTTTTCGTACTGACTTCTTTTGTTTACATTATTAAAGTTTCGAGAAATCCTGCTTTCTTCAATGTCTTGAAAAGCGGCAGTAATCATGCCTTTGTCATATATTTTGGCATCTGAAAGCTCTAAATGATACGCCGCCAGAAACCTTTTTTCAGGGCCATAATACCATTCTGCAAATCTTGGATTTGTTCCCGAAACCTCAGTAAGACGGTCGTAGCGAGGTACATCCGAACTATTGGAATATTGCAAATTAATCGTATGTTTCACTTTATCAGATTGCTGAAACATGAATTTTTGCAAAATGTCATACTGAGAATAGCCGCTTCCTACTTGCTTATTATAGTCGGGATTAGTTACTTTGGTGTCTTTACCATCAATTCGTTCGGCATAAAAAAGCCTTTTACCAAAATCAGGAAATTTGTCGGTGCGTTTATCGCCTTGAATCAAATCACCGAAATCGGAATATGTGATGCTTGTCAATGAACCAAATTTTTTAAAACCTAAGTTTACATCTGCATGAACAGTTTTTTCGTTCCAAGCGGATGAATATCGAGTGTATGCCGATGCTGAAATTTTATCCAAAGTTGGATTTTTACTCTTAAAACTCATTACCCCACCAAGGGCATCGCTACCATAAATTACTGAACTCGGCCCAAACAAAATCTCTGCACGATCGAGCATACTTTGGTCAATTCGTAATACATTTTGTAGGTGTCCAGCACGATAAATGGCGTTGTTCATTCTGATACCATCAACTACCACCAAAACACGGCTCGATTCAAAGCCTCTCAAAACGGGGCTTCCGCCGCCACCTTGACTTTTTTGCACGAAAACATTGCCTGAATTAATCAGCAAATCACCTGTATTGGGTGTATTTTGAAAAGCGATCTGATTTTTTGAAATCAAACTTATTTGATTTGGAATAGTACCTCTTTGGGCTTCAAATTTACTCCCCGACACCACCACTTCGTTGAGTGAAATGTTTTTTTCGGTCGAGTCGATTTGTGCTAATACCCCTAAAGGTAGAAGCAATAATAAATATATGTATTTCATTATTTGTCGATTTTTTTTAACACAGATAACTATTGCACAAAATTGTGAATAGAGAATAAGCACTTCATTTGAATATCGAAGTGTGCTTCATTAAAGTTTATGTGTTAAGCTAAATCGGGTGGAGGAGAAGCTACCGTCAAAAAAATTGTCGAAAGCTTGGCATTAAAGGTGAATTGTATGTGTAGATTTATTTTTAACTGAAAAATGAATAGTGGCTTTTCAAAAATACTGAGAGGGGTTTTAAGAAAATTGATGAGGATTTTTTGTGTTTTTTTGATTGGATTATTGGCTACATCTTTCTTAACCATTGATTCGATTGAACGATTCAGCTCAGTTTCTTTCTTATCTTCAAAACACCACAGAATTACTTGACCGTCATGGACTTCTTTTCGCATGACATCATACATAATGCCATTCATTTCAAATTCCCCTTTGTCATTATAGTCGCTATTGGTAATTCTAACGAGTTGACTATCAGGGAGTTTATGAAGGATGCTATGTTTGATTTCGTGCCTGATATTTTTTCTTTTGATTTCAAAATAGATAAAACAGCCAATCGAATTTATTAGGAATATAGCAAAAAGCCCCCCAGCCAAGAGCCGACGAAATTGGTTTTTAAGGGATATCTTATTTGATTGACTGGGTTTCAATCGGATGAAGGTTAATTGCTGTTCTAAAAGTAAGTTTATTTCTTAGAACTTTTTTCTTTTTTATCTTTCTTTTTCGGGAGTTCATAATCGAAACCGTTTTGTACTTTAAGATTATAATCAAAAAACTCTAAGGCTCTTTGTAGATTATTACGGTTTACGGCAATAAAGTATGGATGGCGGCCATCGCCACGTCGTACCAAGCGAGCATCCAATTTAAAAATTGTGCCTTCGGGATAATGTGCCACCAATTTTGCGGGGCAGCTTACCTTCAAATCACGTGGTACACTCTGGCCATTAATGGTATTTAAACGCATGCGTTTTCTCCCAGAATCAAAATAAGATTCGGCAAAAACATCTAAAAAGAAAATTTTGTTCAACTCAGGAACTTCGTCCACTAATGACAACTGCATCAATTTCAATCTTTTATTGGTCATGGGTATTGAATGTTTAATCCATGAATATCGCAAATCTATGTAAAATTTTAGAAAATAATCAATCCTACCTGTGATTTTTTAAGCAAAAAGCGTACCTTTGCACTTTCTTTTCGAGACATAACCAATAACATGGCAGAAGTTAAGATATTTTCTGGTACGTCATCCAATTATTTGGCGAGCCGAGTTGCAGATTTTTACGGCAAAGATTTAGGAGGTGTGAGCATCAACCGTTTTGCCGACAGTGAGATTTCAGTGAGTTTTGATGAGTCCGTTCGTGGCTGTGATGTATTCATTGTTCAATCTACTTTTCCACCGAGCGATAATATCATGGAGCTTCTGATGCTCATTGATGCCGCTCGCCGAGCTTCGGCTCACTACGTTTGTGCAGTTATTCCATATTTCGGATATGCTCGCCAAGACCGTAAAGACAAACCAAGAGTTGGTATTGCTGCAAAATTGATTGCTAATATGCTCACAGCAGCAGGTGCTGACCGAGTGATGACAATGGATTTGCACGCAGGTCAGATTCAAGGTTTCTTTGATATTCCAGTTGACCATCTTGAAGGCACATCGGTTTTTGTTCCTTATTTAAAAGCACAAAATCTCACAAACCTTAAATTTGCTTCTCCCGATGTGGGTGGTGTTTCTCGTTGCCGCAAATTTGCTTCATTTTTCGATGCCGATATTGTGATTTGTGACAAACACCGCAAAAAAGCCAACGAAATTGCTTCAATGCAATTGATTGGAGATGTAGAAGGTTCGGATGTGATTTTAGTCGATGACTTGATTGATACGGGTGGAACAATTTGTAAAGCTGCCGAATTGATTTTAGCGAAAGGAGCAAAATCGGTAAGAGCGTTTTGTACACACCCAGTTTTATCGGGCAAAGCCAACGATAATATTTCAAACTCGGTTCTCACAGAATTGATTGTGACTGATACGATTCCATTACGCCAAGTAAACGATAAAATCAAAGTTCTTTCGGTGGCCGAACTTTTCGGAAAGGCAATCGGACGAATTCGTGATAATGGCTCAATCAGCACCTTGTTTATAAATAATCAACAAATTTTAGGGCTTTAATTCCTAAAGATTATGCCTTTAACTGAACTCTCAAGGCATAATAAACACTAATAAAACCTCCGATTTGAGAGTAAGGAGAAAAAATACAATGAAAAAAGCAGAGATTGTAGGGTATAACAGAGCGAATCTCGGTCGTACTGCATCGCAAGAATTACGTGGTCAAGGCATGGTTCCGTGTGTATTATACGGAGGAACTGAGCAAGTATCTTTCTACGTACCACAGTATTTATTCCGTCCGTTGTTGTTTACTCCAGATGTTTATGAAGTAACAATCAACATCGAAGGAACAATTTACACAGGTATTTTGCAAGATTCACAGTACCACCCAACTACTGATAGCATTATTCACGCCGATTTCTTAGAAATCACACCTGATAAAGTTATCAAGGTTGCAGTACCAGTAAAATTACATGGCCCATCAGAAGGTCAAAAGAAAGGGGGTAAATTGGTTCAGAAAATGCAAAAAATTCGTGTTCAAGGACCAGCTAAGAACATCCCTGATTATATCAACATTGATATCAAAGATTTAGATTTAGGTAAATCAGTGAAAGTTGGTACAATTGCAGAAATCGAAGGAGTGAAAATTTTGGAAGCTGCGAGTAATCCAGTTGCCTTTATCTCAATTCCTCGTGCATTACGTGGTCAATAATCAATCGAGATTACTTATTGCTAATAAGAATGGCGAGCTGGATTTCAGCTTGCCATTTTTTATTTCAGCTATTTTATTCATTTCGAGTCAATAAATTGCTGATTTTCACTTCAATTCGTCACAAAATATCCGTACTTCAACCCCAACTTCGTTCCTTTCATAACAATTACTTGGCAAAAACAGGGTGAAAGCGTTAATTTGAATCAATAAAGTTCAGATAAAACCTATTTAAACACAAACCCTATGCAGTTAGTCATCTCCAATCTAAACAAAACTTATGCAAATGGCGTCCATGCACTAAAGGATGTCAATCTAACCATCAACCAAGGAATGTTTGGGCTTTTAGGGCCAAATGGTGCTGGTAAATCATCGTTGATGCGAACCATCGCAACTTTGCAAGAGCCAGATAATGGTTCAATCACACTGGGTGATATCGATGTTTTGAAACAAAAAGATGATGTGCGAAAAACACTCGGATATTTACCACAAGAGTTTGGTGTTTACCCGAAAGTTGATGCTTATACATTGCTCAATCATTTAGCAGTTTTAAAAGGTATCACGAATTCGAGTGAGCGTAAGGCAGTCGTTGAAGCTTTATTGCAGAAAACAAACCTTTGGGATGCTCGCAAGAAAAATTTAGGTGGATATTCGGGTGGTATGAAACAACGCTTTGGGATTGCTCAAGCGTTATTGGCGAATCCGAAACTAATCATTGTTGATGAGCCAACGGCTGGCCTTGACCCCGCCGAACGAAATCGTTTCTTAAATCTTTTATCAGAATTAGGCGAAAATACAGTCGTTATTCTTTCGACCCACATCGTTGAAGACGTGAAAGAGTTATGCTCTGATATGGCGATTTTTAATAAAGGAGAAGTCTTATTCAAAGGAAGTCCTGATGAAGCTCTTAGCCAGATTACTGGAAAAATTTGGCAAAAACGCATCAATAAGGCCGAATTATCTGATTATAAACAAAATTTCAAAGTAATTTCAGAAAAACTGATTGGCGGAAATCCAATTATTCATGTGCTTTCTGATACCAATCCTGATGGAACCTTTACAGCTATTGCTGGTGATTTAGAAGATGTTTATTTCTCGAAAATTTTTGCTAACGCCTAACCCAAAACTATTTATGTTAAAAGAAATACTTAGGTTTGAGTTTTCGTACCGTAAAAATCGACCTGCTACTTATATTTATTTTGCTATATTATTTGTCTTGTGTTTTGCGGCAGTTACCTCCAAATACGTTTCGATTGGTGGTGTGGCTGGCGGACAAATCAAAGAAAATTCTCCTTTTAATTTGGCGTTCATGACCATCATCATGACGTTCTTCTTTACATTTATTTGTTCGGCAATAATGGGTGTAGCTGTACTACGTGATTTTGAGCATAAAACCGAATCATTGATGTTCAGCACAACAATGTCGAAATTCGACTATCTATTTGGGCGTTTTTTCGGTTCGTTCTTGGTGATGGTGCTAATTTACTGTTCTATTTGGTTGGCTTTTATGTTTGGTTTTGCCATCGGGAAGTTTTTGCCTTGGGACCCCTCTTGGAAAGAAAAAACAATGCTTGCCTTTGATGCTTGGGCATATTTACAACCTTTCATGTTTTGGGGGGTAAGCAATCTTTTCATTCAAGGAGCAATATTTTTTGCGGCTGGTGCTTTGAGTCGTTCAACGATTGTTATCTATACACAAGGTATTATTCTATTTGTGCTTTACCAAGTATCCGATACTTTATTGCAAGATATTGATAATAAGACACTTTCGGCCATGCTCGACCCATTTGGTGTCCGTGCGTTTAGTATTTTTACCGAGTATTGGACTCCCGCCCAAAAGAATTCTCAGATTGTGCCGCTTGAAGGTATTTTATTGTGGAATCGCTTAGTATGGGTAGGTTTTGGGCTTTTGGTTTTAGCTGCAACTTACTTTCTGTTTAGCTTTAATGTGGTCAGAAATAGCCTTTTTAAGAAAAAAGCACTCAAAGAAAGCAAAGAAAAAATTAATCCTGAATTGGTAAAAATTCCAGTTGTTCAGCAATTTAGTGGTTTCAGTACAAACCTTTCGCAACTTTGGAAACAAGCCATTTTCTATTTCAAAATGATTGTTCGTGAAGTACCATTCATTGCCATTGTTTTTGTGGGTTTGGTTGATTTGACGGTTAGCTCATTCTATTTCCAAAAAATGTATGGCACGAGTTCATACCCGATTACTGCCAATGTTTTAGGCTTGCTCAATGGCTTCGATATGTATTTTCTGATAATTGCAGTTTTCTACTCAGGAGAATTAATCTGGAAAGAGCGTGTAACAAACATGCACCTCATTGTTGATGCCACTCCAGTGCCTGATTGGGTCAATTTACTGGCCAAATTTATTGGAATGTTGATAGTTTACATTGGCTTACTTTTGATTTTGATTGTTGCAGGAATTTTAGTCCAAGCAGGACACGGTTATTTCAATTTTGAGATAGGTTTGTATTTTAAAACCTTGTTTACCAGCACTTTGGCTTTCTTGGTACTTTATACGTTGCTCTCATTTTTTGTGCAAGTGATGGCCAACAACAAGTTCATTGGCTTTGCCATGATGTTTGTTTTCTTCTTGGCTACGTTTTTCTTGGGAGCAGCGGGTATTCAGCACCCATTGATAATGTTTGGTAGCGGAAGCCTACGGGAATACTCTGATATGAATAAATACGGCCATTTTATTACTTCGTTTTCGTGGCTTAAATTCTATTGGTTGATGTTGGTAGTTTTTCTGTTTGTGGTTGCCGTTGTATTGTCGGTTCGTGGTTCAGAAGCTCTTTTGAAAACTCGTATTCGAGTTGGTAAACTTCGCCTAACTCGCCCGATTCTTACCTTTGGTATTTTTGCTTTCTTGGCATTTATTGGGGCGGGGTGTTATGTGTTTTATAATACAAATTCAATCAATAAGTATGAGTCGAGAGAAGAACAAGAAAAAAAGCAAGTTGCCTACGAACAGACCTTAAAGAAATTCGAGAATCTCCCCCAACCAAAGATTATTAATGTAAATCTAAAAGTCGAGATATATCCACTTACCCGTGATTTTACTGCTGAGGGATATTTCTGGTTGAAGAACAAAACCGAAAAACCAATGGCTGATGTACACATTCAGAATGACATCAGGCACAAAATGAAGCTTGAATATTTGAAATTTGATGGCGGAGCAAAAGCTAATAGTCAATATGAAAAGTTTGGTTATACGATTTATACGTTGACCAAACCGCTCGCCCCGCAGGATTCCGTAAAAATGTCTTTCAAGATCAAGTTTGAAACAAATGGTTTTGTGGCTGGTGGCTCGAATACCGATGTGGTTTATAACGGAACATTCTTCAATAATACATATTTCCCAACGATAGGCTACTCAAATCAGTACGAAATTGGAGATGATGATTCTCGTAGGTCGAATAAATTACCCGAAAAAGAACGTATGATGGAGCAAAATAACCCAATTGGTTTATCGCAAAGCCTCTTCGGTGATGATGCCGATTACATTCGTTTTGAAATGGTGATTGGTACTGAAAAAGACCAAACAGCCATTGCACCAGGGTATTTACAAAAGTCTTGGGAAGAAAATAATCGCAAGTATTTCCATTATAAAATGGATGTTCCGATGTGTAATTTTTATTCAATTGTTTCGGCACGATACGAGGTCAAGAAAGATAAATGGAATGGTGTAAACCTCGAAATTTATTATAACAAAGGGCACGAATATAATTTGGATAAAATGATGTCGTCGATGAAGGCTTCTTTTGATTATTTCTCGAAAAACTTTAGCCCATATCAGTATCGCCAAATGCGTATTATGGAGTTTCCAAAATATGCAGAATTTGCTCAATCTTTTGCCAATACAGTGCCGTTTTCGGAGGGAATTGGCTTTATTCAGAAAATCGCTGACCCCGAAGAAGATTTAGATATGCCATTTTATGTAACTGCCCACGAACTCGGACATCAATGGTGGGGACACCAAGTGGCTGAGGCAAATGTGAAAGGTAATGCTATGTTATCAGAGACTCAAGCTCAGTATTCGGCTTTGATGGTTATGAAACACGCCGTAAAACCAGAATTAATGCAGAAGTTCTTGAAATATGAGTTAAACACTTATTTACGAGGTCGCTCGGCTGAACGCAAAAAAGAACAGCCGCTTAATATGGTAGAAAGTCAGGGGTATATTCATTATCGCAAAGGTTCGGTGGTGATGTATGCACTACAAGACTATATTGGCGAAGAAAAAGTAAACCTTGCCTTGCGTAATTTCTTGACTGATTGGCAATATCCAGGACCAGATTCTAAATTCAAACGCTACCCGACGAGTAATGATTTATTGAAATATATCAAGGCTCAAACCCCTGATTCGTTGCAATATATGATTACCGATATGTTTGAAACCATCACACTTTTTGAGAACAAAACCGAAAGTGTAAGTTATAAACAGCTAAAAGATAAGACTTACGAAGTGACAATTAAAACTATCAGCGAGAAATTTAGAGCGGATAGCTCAGGAAATGAAAAGCCAATTGCGATAAATGATTGGATTGATGTGGGAGTTTACGGTAAAGATGCCAAAGGCGAAGATAAATTATTGTACTTGCAGAAACGAAAAATAGCCAAAAAGGAGAATATTTTTACGATTATTGTAAAAGAAGAACCTAAAAAGGCAGGTATCGACCCAATAAACAAACTTATTGACCGTCATAGCGACGATAATACTAAAACTGCCTCAAAAGCAGAAGGTGTGTAAATTATTTGTGGGGCGAACCGAGCGACGGCCGTTTCCAGTTCGCCCCACATTTTTAATCCAAATCAATCGTATCAGTTCGGTCGTCTTCCTGAAAAAACTCAACTTTCCAAGTGTGGTCGGCCAATAAGAATACTTTTGCCAGAAATTGGTTAAACGGAAACTTTCTTCCCCATTCGTTTGGAGACACCATCGAAAGAATATCCGAGCCATCTTTCTTTTCGTAGAGATAATAGATATGCCCAATAATTGGCTCAAAACCCATTACGGCATCGTAGATACGTTCCGAAACTTCCACTCTATTTTGTACTTCTTTAGCTTGTTGGGCAAGTAATTCCATTTGGCGATAAATCTTATTTATCTGTTCGTGGGTTTGCTGACGCATCGCCAATTGGGCTTTACCTTTTACCTTGCCCATGTCTTCTGGGCGAATCACTGCTCCGCCTGAGGTATGAGCATATTCGAGCAAACCTGGATTTTCGGCAACTTTTATTTTATCTATCGGATTGTGTTCCATCGCACAAGTTTAGTTTTAATTTCTATATTTTCACCGTCCCAATGTCTTTTCAATCGAAAGAAACTATGGTTTTAGCGAAGCTGGTTTTGATAAAAAATCTATGTATTGCAAATATAATGGATAAAAAAACTATAAAAATAAATATTTATATATTTTTTATCCAATCTTTGCTCTTTCGCAAGAAATAGACCTTCATAAATAGCAACAAGAGAAAGTTTGTATTTGTTTATTTATTTGGATATTTTTGAAAACATATATCTATTATCATCGTTAATCAAAGAAAAACAGACTATGCAGGAAACAATGGCTAATGAAGTGGAAAACAAAGAAGTATTAAATGAAGAAACCAACCGCAATACGATTGACCGTAAAGAATTTATGCGTCAGGTTGGGCTAAGTTTTGGGGCAATTATGCTCATGAATTGTTTACAATCTTGCGGAGATGGTGGCGAAATTCCAGATCCAAATCCAACAGGAAACAGCGGTAAAGTAGATTTTACTATAAATATCAACGCCGCCGCTTATGCAAACTTAAAAAATAAAGGCACTGCGGTGGTTGTGACTGCTCAAAGAGTAATTATTGCCCGAGTGAATGACACTAATGGAAGCTGGATTGCGGTCGATTCAAGATGCACGCACGAGCAGACAACTATTAATTATCGTGCAGCTACCAACGATTTTCTTTGTCCGAATCATGGTTCTACTTTTTCATCAACGGGTGCTGTGACCAAAAGCCCTGCTACATCGCCGCTTACTCGTTATAACACATCTTTTGATGCAACTAATAATACTTTAAGAGTTTTTGCTTAATTTTGTATAGCAAAATATTTATTCAACCCTTCTCCATTTGACAGATTGAGAAGGGATTTTTATTTTACAATATGATTTTTTTAGAAAGAGATGGCTCGTGTATCAATACCCAGCCCAATAATCCATACTACAAAAAAGTTTTTCAATTCAAAGAATTGTGGGAGTCGGGTCAAGAAACTTTCGAGATTCAGACTTCTGGCTCAACTGGTACACCAAAGAAAATTCTTCTTCACCGCAAGCAAATGCTGGCATCGGTAAAAATGACTGCCAAAGCCTTTAATTTAGAAGAAGGTGATACTGCTTTTTGTTGCTTAAATATCGATTATATTGCTGGAATGATGATGCTCGTTCGTGCCTTTGAAATCGGTATGGACTTGTTGGTTGTCGAACCAAAATCAAATCCATTTGAAGATATTGAAAAGCATTTGTATATTCTAAAATCTAATCGAGGACAAAATTTCTTTGCATTTGTGCCGCTGCAAATTCAAACTTTGTTGGAAAGTAAACCAATTTTTTTCGAAATCCTCAATTCTGCCAAAGCAATCATCATCGGCGGAGCGGCTGTCAATGATGCTATTCTTGAAAAAGTACAAACAATTTATCGCCCTGTGTATGTAACTTACGGCATGACCGAAACCATTACGCACATTGCTACCAAACGCATCAACGGTTCGGAAAAAGAAGATTTCTTTAATACTCTTGATGGTGTTGATGTAAAACTCAATGATGAAAGTTGTTTGATGATAAAATCGAAAACCACTGATAATGAATGGATTACTACTAATGATGTAGCCGAAATTATCAATGGCAGTAGTTTTGTTTTGCACGGAAGAATTGATAATGTGATAAATAGTGGGGGTGTGAAAATTCAATTGGAGAAAGTTGAAAAAGCCGCCGAAGGAATTTTGAAAAAGCTTTCGACTGATGAACAGAAACTCAGTGGACGAAACTTTGTGTTTAGTCTGCCCGATGAAAAACTCGGAGAAAGACTAATTTTTGTACTCGAAAAAGAGGTAAATCACGCCTTTCCAAGCAAAGATGATGGAACTAAGATAGATATTCTGCAAGGTTTCAAAGAAATTTTGCCTAAATTTGAAGTTCCGAAGGAAGTATTTTTTGTGGAAAAAATGATAGAAACCCCAACGGGAAAAATTGATAAAATTAAAACTATAAATGCCTACGTTCTCCCTCAAGTATCAAACGGCTGAAAATATTCCAGCACCATTTGCCCACGCCATTGAGATAAATGGAAGTTTTGACCAAGATTTAGAGTTAAGTTTTGAATTAACTTACCTCGACCGAGATGATTTGACCGAAGATGAACTTTTTGATGAAGGCTTCACTTCAAATGATGATTTTACATGGAAAGGCACACTGCCAAAAGTTTGGTCGGATGTGATTTTTGGAAGTTTAAAATCTGCTAACGAACTATACATCAATTCATTAGAACCGCATCAAGATTTTTGGCAGGTAGATTTTGAAGGTAAAACTTTTTACCCAAAAAACACCGATGCGTTCAAATATTTGATTGAAGAACTCCAACAAGCGGTTTATGAAAAAGCGGGCAGAGAAGCAGCTTTGAAACTTACGTATTTGAAAAATCAGTCGGGCGAAAATGTGGAGGTTTTTGTAAGTGCTTCGTTTATCGAACGAAAATTGCAGTTAGTTCGCACAAATATCATTGATGGCTCAAGCGAAACGAAGGTTTTAGTTTGGGACGAACTCAATTATATTTTAAAAAACACATTTTCTGGTGAATTTGAAGCCGATTTTGCTCATAGCAAAAAACCTTCGCACAAAGGTCTGTTTTTGAATGCAGGTGATGAACTTTGGTATGAAGTCGGAAAATCTTTGTTGATTCAGCCGAATAAGATATTGAAGATTATGAAAATGTGAATTGTGTATAACCTGTAAGGATTGAAACGGTGCGACGACTCGCAATCCTTGCAGGTTTTTATTAGAGATTTATAACCTACAAAGCCTTTCTGCTGCTCGTTCGAGCATTTCATCATCTTTCGCAAAGCAAAATCTGAGTATTTTGTTATCAATTTTATCGGCATAAAAAACCGAAATCGGTATGGAAGCGACACCAATTTCTTTGGTCCATCTCACTGCCAAATCGTAATCAGACTCTTCGGTAATGTTTTTATACGAAACCATCTGAAAAAAACTTCCTTCCGCTGGAATCAACTCAAACCTCGAATCTTTTATCCAATTGATAAATTTATCTCGTTTTTCTTGATAAAACTGTGTAACTGAAAGATAATTATCAGGTTCTTTCAAGAAATCGGCAAAAGCGTATTGAAATGGCGTTGGACAAGAGAAAGTAATCCACTGATGTGCTTTTCGGAATTCTGTCGATAAAGATTTCGGAGCAAGGCAATAGCCTAATTTCCAACCAGTTGTATGAAAAGTTTTACCAAACGAACCACAAATAAAAGTTCGTTCTTTTAAATCGGGGTGCATGGCAGGCGAGAGGTGTTTTCGCTCATCAAAAATGATATGTTCATAAACTTCGTCCGAAACTACAAAAACATTGGTATTTTTAAGTATCTCCGCCAGCGAATCAATATCATTCTGAGTAAGACATTTACCAGTCGGATTATGCGGAGTGGTAAGCATAATTGCTTTTGTTCGCTCCGTAATTTTTGCTTTTACGGCCTGCCAATCAATCGCAAAATCATTTTCAGGTGAAAGAGTTACATAAACCGCTTTTCCTCCATTCAGTTCTATACATGGAACATAACTATCATAAGCTGGTTCAAACACAATAACCTCATCATCTTTATGAATTATGGCCGTCATAATGGCATAAAGTGCTTCTGTACAGCCAGATACGATTGTAATCTCATCATTTGGGCTATATGAAAGTCCATATAAATCCAATGTTTTTTGAGCAATAGCTTCACGTAAAGGCATAATACCTGCCATTGGGGCATATTGGTTCTGGCCATGTTTCATGTGATGGTTGACGAGTTCGATAAGTTTTGGCGAACAATTATAGTTCGGAAAACCTTGTGAGAGATTTAAAGCACCAGTTTCAGCCGCTAATTGCGACATTACCGTGAAAATCGTTGTGCCAATATTGGGTTGTTTAGAGGTAATTTGCATCTATTTTTTAATACGTTCTAATTCAAATTTCATTTCATCGACCAAATTTCCGAGCTTGCTGTAAGGAGTGGTTGGTTCGGGTAAAGTATGGCTTACAAAAGCTTTGATTTCCCAAATTTCAATCACATCGGTAAACGAAATCTCCGAACTTGGAAAACGATTATTGTCGGTACTGAGTAGGAGTGTACCTTTGATTTTTACTTGATTATACACTCTTCGATAAATTATACCGTTTGATTTTGTAACTAATACATAGTTTTTGGCATCTGCTATTTCATGCCAATTTTTGACGAGTGAGCCTATAAGTAACGCACCTTCAAAAGCAAAATCTTCACCTGCTTCAAATGCTCTGTAATCACCACTGGCAAGTGTCGGAATATTAAAAAGTGAGAGTGCTTTTAAAAAATGAAAGTCGCTGTGTTTTACCAAATATTCATTAAACTGAAAGCGTCTGACCAAAGAAATACTTTGGTTAATTGTTTGATTATTAATGGGTTGTGAATTTGTTGGCTGAGAAACATATTGTGGAGCAACGTAAGGTTCTCGTTCAAAACTTGGTTTTAGATTGACACTTTGAGCTACTCTTTCAGCTGTTTTGAGCTCTTGACTTCTTTCAACATTTACGGGTGGCTCATCACCTAAAAATTTTTTCATTAAATCTCCAATAGATGGAGCTGAATAATTCTCAAAATCCTCTTTAGGGCTTACTTTACCAAAGTTTGTTTCATTGAAAACATCATTATTTGGCAATTTATTAATTGGAATATCAAAAGGGTCGATTTCAACTGAAACTGGCGGGGCTTCTGTGCGGTCATTCGAGTAAAAAGGCTTTGCTTCAAAACCAAAAGTCAGGTCGGGTGTTTCTCGTAATTTACGAATGTCTTTTTTTACAAAATCATCAACTGTAATGCCAAAAGTATTGGCTATAATCTTGAGCGTATCGACTGGCGGAATGGCTCTTGATTCTTCGTAAGCACCCACATTGGCTCTTTTGGTGCCAATTCGGCGAGCAAATTGTTCTTGGGTCAAACCGTTGATTCGACGCAAGTATTTAAGGTTATTACTGATGAGTGACATTGGAATTTACGTTTTTAAGAATCGAGCATAAGCTAAATTCTATCATATTATTTTTTAGGAAAATTTGCACCCCCGAATATCTAAAATTTTTAGCAATTTGCCAAATACGAGTAATAAAAAGCATTTTTTGAATAGAAATTTATACTTTTTTGTAGTTTGGAACTATTCAAAGGCTGAATTGAGTTAATACCTAACAAAACAAAAAAGATGAAAATTTTAAAGAAAATGATTATTTGGATAGTTGGAATAGTAGCCATTTTGGCAATACTTGTTTGGGGGTTTATGCAAACAGCAGTATTTGGTAAAGATTCAATAGGAGAAAGGCTCGCAAGAATCCAGAAGTCTCCAAACTATAAAGATGGAGTATTTCAGAATTTAAATTTTACTTCAGTAATGTCAGAAGATGGAAGTTATTGGAAATTATTACAAGATTATTTCAATAAACCTGACAACATTGAGCCACCCAAAGCCATTCCAACGGTAAAAACAGATTTAATAAGTCTAATAGCCGAGAAACCAACTATTATTTGGTTTGGGCATTCTTCTTACTTGATTAAATCTAAACAAACTACCATATTGATAGATCCTGTTTTTAGTGGGAGTGCATCGCCAGTTAGTTTTATGGTGAAAGCTTTCAAGGGAGCAGACGCATATCAGGTGGATGATTTTCCTGAGATTGATATGTTATTTTTATCGCATGATCATTATGATCATCTTGATTATCAGACAATTACAAAAATTCAATCTAAAGTTAAGAAGTTTTATACTTCTTTAGGTGTTGGAGCTCATTTGGAGCATTGGGGGGTAAGTTCAGAGAAAATTGTGGAATTTGATTGGTGGGAAAATGTGAAAGTTGCTGAAGATATTGAAGTTACTGCAACACCAGCTCGACATTTTTCTGGACGTGGTTTTGCTCGTGGGAAATCTCTTTGGTCGTCGTTTGTTTTAAATATTCATGGCTATAAACTCTTTTTAGGCGGTGATTCGGGCTATGATACGCACTTTAAAACTATTGGTGAAAAATATGGCCCATTTGATATTGCTTTGCTTGAAAATGGACAGTATAATGTTCTTTGGCACGAAATACATACTTTGCCTGAAGAAACATTTTTGGCTGCCAAAGATTTGAAAGCGAAAGTTTTGATGCCAGTTCACTGGGCGAAATTCCCTTTGGCAAACCACGCTTGGAATGAGCCAATTAAACGTTTAAAAGCTGCTGCGACTGATGAAATAAAACTTACAACTCCGATGATTGGTGAGCCTGTTGTGCTGGATAGTTTGTACCCAAATAAAGTTTGGTGGGAATTTTAAACGCCGATTTTGGGATATTTTTCGTAAATGTAGTCTTCTTTCTCATAAAACCTATTGGAAAGTACCAATAGAACTGTGTTTTTAGAGAAATCATACATTGTATGCCAATCTTTCGGCTCAACCAAAAGGCACTTTTCTGGAGAATCTAAATCAAAAATTTCTTCTTTTTCTCCATCGTGGTTATATACTTTACAACTTCCACTGACACAAACTAAGGCATTGTATGTCAATTTGTGTCGGTGGCCACCACGGACTTGGTTTTCTGCATTATAAATATAAAAGATGCGTTTTATTCCTTCAGGCAGAATTTTCTCCAAAACTGTTAAACTTCCTTTATCCGACAAAAATGTTTCTAATAGTATAAGTTTAGGCATATGTTCTTTAATAGGGAATCTCAAGGGCGATTGAAAGTTAAGAAATATATTAAATTGGGTTATTTCAAAAGCTTTTTGTGGTTGAGTATTTTTGATGTATAATGATGTCTAAAAATACTTCTTGGTTGATTTATTCAAATGCTACTCAATATAGTATGGGTTATTTTTTTTTACATATACTTGATGAAGTAAAATGCGAAAGATAACTTTAACAAAAAAAGCCCTCAATAATTAACTATCACTTTAGCAAAAATTAAAAACTAATAAATATTTGAATTTCAGCTCAAATATTTTGAAAATGTACTTTTATTTCTATGAAAATATTATTGATGGAAGATGAAATCAAGACCATACAGTCTATAAAACAAGGACTTGAAGAAAATGGTTTTGATGTTGATTTTTGTTATGATGGATTAATTGGCTTACATCTTTGCCGTCGAAACGAATATAATCTAATTATTACAGATGTGATTATGCCTGGAATGAATGGTTTTGATGTTTGTAAGGAATTACGTAGAGAAGGGAATCAAACACCTGTTCTGATACTCTCTGCTTTGGGAGAATTGCAAGATAAACTTGTCGGTTTTGATGCCGGTGCAGACGATTATCTTCCTAAACCATTTGCATTTCAAGAACTTTTAGCAAGAATAAGGGCCTTGACAAAAAGATTTCAACAAGTACATATTGGTTCAAATACAATTCGATTTTCTGATTTGGAAATGGATTTAGATAGTAAAAGTGTAAAAAGAGGTGGGAAGATAATTGAATTAACTGCTAAGGAGTTTTTATTATTAGAGTTTTTACTCAGAAATCAAGGGCGAGTGGTTTCAAAAGGTGAAATTTCGGAAAAAGTATGGGATTTAGATTTTTCGTCAAATACTAATGTGGTAGAAGTTTATATCACTTTATTGAGAAAGAAGATTGATAAAGATTTTGATGTAAAAATTTTACATAACATTTACGGAATGGGCTACGTCATAAAAACCGAAAATACATGAAAATTAGACAGAAGCTTACAATTCAATTTGTTTTACTGGTTTCAACCATTGCTTTAGCTGCTTTTATTGGCATTTATTATATCTATGAGTCATATGTAACTAATCGTTTTTTTTCAAGACTTCGCTCAAAAGCAATTACAACAGCCGAGCTTTTAAGTGAAAATAGCGAAATTGATGCCTCTTTGCTTCGCAAGATAAATGAATCAAATCGTGATTTATTATTTAAAGAAAATATTTTAATTTTTAATAATTTTAATCAAGAAATTTATCGAAGTAAAGATTCATTAGAATTTACTCTAACAAGCGAAATGCTGGTTCGCAATGGTGTTGATAAGGAATTTAAAGAAAATGATTTCGATATAATTGTAATTAATTATTCATCGTCGAAACGAAATCTATTGATTATTGCAGCCGCAGTTGATTTCTTCGGAAATGATACTTTAAGTAATTTACGCCAAGTAATGCTGTTATTATATTTATTGTTGGTTTTTGCAGTAGGTATCACAGGCTGGTTTTTTGCAGGTAGAGCTTTGCAGCCTATTTCTGATGTGATTAGTCAAGTAAATGATATTTATCCACAAGATTTTAATAAGCGACTAAAGGTGACAAATGAAGATGATGAAATTGGAATTCTGACAATTACATTCAATCAATTACTGAACCGTAATGAAGAAGCATTTAAACAGCAACGATTTTTTATTTCAAATGTTAGTCACGAACTAAAAAATCCTTTGTCAAAGATTATTTCACAAATCGAAGTTGTTTTGTTGAAGGATAGGGAAATGGTTGATTATAAGAAGACACTAAACTCGGTCTTAGAAGATATTCAAAATTTAAGTAAACTTTCGCATACGCTTTTAGAACTTTCAAGGTTGACCGAAGAAAACCATTCATTTTTGTTTAGTTCACTTAGACTCGATGAATTGCTCTGGGAAACAAAAGATTTATTGAAGAAAAATACACCAGAATATATTGTTTCGGTTAGTTTTGAAAATGTAATTGATGCAGAGACTGAATTCAGTATCTTAGGGAATCCTTATTTATTGAGAATTGCTTTGTTTAATTTGCTTGAAAATGGATGTAAGTTTTCAGCGAATCTGACCACAAAAGTAAAAATTAGACTACAACAAAATAATATCGTAATCGACTTTTCAAACATTAGTCAAGGAATTAGTGAGATTGATTCTTCTATGATTTTTCAGCCATTTTTTCGCTCAAATAATACAGCAACCATAAAAGGCTACGGGATTGGACTTTCTTTAGTTGAGAAAATTGCTAAATTACATGGTGGAAGTATCAAATTGACATCGAATAAAGCCGAAAATACTACATTTTCATTGTCATTCCCTTTGCAAAATAAAATCTGAAGCTCTTATAATAATAATGCTCGACTTTTTAGTTTCGAGCATTATTATTATTTATTAGCATGAACTATTAGTACTCATCTTCAAAGTAGCTGGTAGTTCTAAATTCGTCATCATCATCGAACTTGCTTGTTTTTGGAGCTGATTTTTTGAGAATTGCAATTTGCCCGTTATGATATAAATCATGGTGAATAATACCATGAAGCAAAGTATAAAAGTCATATTCAGCACCAGGTACTATTTCAAGCAGGAAGTTGTCATCTTTTTCTTCTAAGGCACTCATCAACTCATCATGGCTCAAAGTAAGTTCCATTTGTAATGTTTCCCACTCAAATTCATCCACTTCGATGATATTTCCCCAGTTTTGTTTTTCTGTTTTGATTTCAAACTCAAAATCTCCTTGAATTTTTTTCAAAGCAAAAATTCTCCAGGTGGTCATATGATAAACTAACTCAGCAATCGTATGAATGTTTTTCTGACGAGTACCCGCCGTTTTAGGTCTAATATCTTTTAGGTTTTCTAAAACCGATGGCCCGTGCCAAGCACCTCCATGAAAAGCGGCGTTGAGCAAGGTCTTGATGCGTTCAAGTTCTGTTGTTTGCAATTCTTCCATAATTAAATGCTCTTTTCTGACAAAGAGTTTGATATTTTTGTAAATATCCTAACGTGAAAAGTTCTATTTAAGTTTAAATTGATAATTAGAATGCCTCGAAAACTTATAGTGGAGGCTTATAATTGCTTGATAATTATTTACTCTCAATGAAATCAGTCCCATAAAACCCAAATCATGCCCAGATGATAAGTGTCGTGTTGAATCAGACCCGTGAGCAATTTATAAAAGTCATAGTCTTGTCCTGGCACAAGTCTGTTGAGTAAACTATCATCAAATTCTGATAATTTTTCCATCAAATTATCTTGCGATAACTTTAAGTTTTTAACCAAAACTGGCCAATTCTCTTTCGTAATATCAGTTTCACTGCCATAATTTTCAATTTCATCAACCAAATCATAGCGAATATTATCATTGAGTTTTTCGTAAACAAATTTTCTCCAAGCTGCCAAATGAAATACAATTTGACAAATGGTATGTTTTGAAAAATTCTTTTGAGCATCTACAATATCCAGAGGCATCGAATTCAGAAACTCCATTACCGATGGCCCATGCCAAGCATCACCTCTGAAAACAGTATCTAAATTGTCAATAATTCTTTCGAGTTGGTTGTTAGTCATAAACATGAAGTATAATTTATGCACAAATTTCAGAAAAAGGCACGAATTGGCATAACTATTAAGGCGAATTATATTTTTATTTTTGGATTTCGCTTTATCAGTTGTCCAAAAGTATCAAGTGCTTCATCAATTTTTTTCATCGGAATATCGCCTTTTACTTTCGTGATGAAAGGTACAAAATGCCTGAAATAAAACTTTAACCTTGGTTCGGCCTTGATTGGATAATCGTTTGGTCCCATATCTATTCCATGTATAAAATTGTACGCAACATGCACATTTTGGTCAAACATCGGGTAAACTTCAGGTTTGATCATGTGTAAAATTAAAGTCCTTGAAACGGCTGCCACATCATTAAATTTTTCGTTAAAAACAGTTAAATCAAGCGTTTCCTCAAACTTCATATCGTTAATGTAATCAAGATGCGGATAGATTTTTTCTTTAATAGCTGCTGTTCTTATTTTTCCAAGTCCTGCTTGGCTTTGCCATTCAAATAACTCCATGATATCGTTGTGCGTAAATGGTTTGCCAATTTTTATATGTTTATAATAGTTGGCTTCCCAATTGGTGTTTGGGTCATAGAGCTGCGACCATTGATCTACAAATTTTGCAAAGTCATCTGTTGGCGAAAAAACTATTAGATTCATATTCTTTCTGTTTAATTTTTTATAGAATGGGAAAGGTGATTTTAATACAAATTTCGTTTTTTTTTTTGTTTTGTTATCACATAGACCGTATTTTTACGGACAAACCTTAACAAATCATCAACATGAAGAAAATCTCCCTTCTATTTTTGGGTTGTGGTTTGGCTATTTCAGCTTTTTCACAAAAGAAAAAAACAAATACGCCACCGCCACCTCAACAATCGCTTACAAATATTTCAAAAGTTGACAAAAAATTATATAGTGATCTTACTTGGCGTAATATTGGACCATTTCGTGCTGGTCGTTCGCTGGCAGTTGCTGGCCATGCCGACCAACCATTGACTTATTATTTTGGTGCAGTCGGTGGCGGTGTTTGGAAAACTACAGATGGTGGTGCAAATTGGAGTCATGTCGGTGATAGCACTTTTAAGTCAAGTTCGGTTGGGGCCATTGCCGTTGCACCTTCTGACCCAAATGTTGTGTATGTTGGTATGGGCGAAGCCGATATGCGTAGTAATATTAGCTACGGTGACGGAATGTATAAATCGACCGATGCAGGCAAAACTTGGAAACATATTGGGCTTCCAAAAGCTGATGCGATTGCAACAATTGAGGTACATCCGACCGACCAAAACTTAGTTTATGTGGCTGCCGTTGGAAATCCGTTTGCTCCAAACAAGGAAAGAGGGGTTTTTAGAAGTAAAGATGGGGGTAAAACTTGGGAACACATTTTAGCAAAAAATGATAGCACCGGTGCATATCATGTTAGAATCGACCCAAATAATCCAAGAGTTATTTATGCAACTTTATGGCAAGCATATCGCAATGGGCATAGCATGAGCAGTGGAGGTCTTGGTTGTGGGTTATATAAATCGGTTGATGGCGGAGACACTTGGCAGTCATTAAACGAAAAACCAGGTATGCCAAAAGGACTTTTGGGCAAAATTGGAATTGCGGTTTCACCAGCTAATTCTAACCGACTTTACGCCATGATTGAAAATGCAAAAGGTGGGCTATATACATCTTATGACGCTGGCGAACATTGGACGCTCGTCAATGACAATAAAAACCTTTGGCAACGCCCGTGGTATTACATGAATCTCCAAGCTGACCCACAGAATGAAAATGGGGTAATTATTTTGAATGTAAATGCTTTTAAATCGACAGATGGAGGTAAAACAATCAGAAATATTGAAGTACATCATGGAGATACACATGATATTTGGATAAATCCTAAAAATGGCTCTAATTATATTATTGCCGATGATGGTGGAGGTGAAGTTACCTTTAACGATGGCTTTACATTCTCTGATATTGATATTCCAACGGCTCAGTTTTATCATGTACATCTTGATAATGATTTTCCGTACAATGTGTATGGCTCTCAGCAAGATAATAGCACGGTAAGAATTGCAAGCCGTACAGATGGTTTTTCAATTGGAATTCGTGACTGGTACTCGGTTGCAGGTGGAGAGTCGGGCTACATTGCTATTGATCCTAAAAACTCTAAAATTACCTACGGCGGCTCGTATGATGGTTATATGACAAGATTAAATGTTGAGAATAACCAAGAGCAAAATATCATGGTTTATCCAGAAAATAATATGGGACACACGTCGGCAGAGAAAAAATATCGTTTTCAGTGGACGTACCCAATCATGTTTTCACCACATGACAATACCCGTTTGTATGCTACTTCGCAATATGTTCACGTAACGCACGACGAGGGGCATTCTTGGGAAACAATCAGTCCTGATCTAACTCGTAATGACCCAAAAACGACAGGTGCAACTGGTGGACCAATAACCCTCGACCAAACGGGTGCTGAAATCTATGCTACCATTTTTGCATTGGCCGAATCTAACTTAGAAAAAGGAAATATTTGGGCAGGTTCGGACGATGGATATATTCATGTAACAAAAGATAATGGCAAAAATTGGACAAACATCACAATTCCGACTTCTCAATTGGGTGATTTTGCTTTAATTTCTACCATTCATACTTCTGATTTTGTGAAAGGTAAGGCTTATGTGGCAGCTACTCGCTACATGTTTGGTGACAGAAAACCATATTTGTTCAAAACCAGCGATTATGGTAAAACATGGACAAGTATTGCGAGCGGAATTCCTGCTGATGAATATACTCGTGTAGTTCGTGAAGACCCCAATAAAGAAGGATTGCTTTATGCAGGAACTGAGCGTGGAATCTATGTTTCGTTTGATGATGGAGCAACCTGGAATCAGTTAAATAATAATTTACCAATCTCACCAATTCGTGACTTGCAAGTGCATAAGCGTGAAAAAGATTTGGTTGTGGCTACGCACGGTCGCTCATTCTGGATTTTAGATGATTTAACGCCACTTCACGAAATCAAAGATAATTCAGTAGCCAGCGATATTCATTTGTTCAAACCACGTCATTCATACCGTATGCAAGGTGGAGATGGTGGCCGTCGTGGAGCTCCAAAAGACGAAGGACAAAATGCTGCCAATGGAGTTGTGGTTAATTATTTCCTAAAAACAACACCGAAAGATGAACTCAAATTGCAGTTTTTGACGATGACAAATGATACTATCGTTACGTATTCGAGCAAAAAAGATGTGAAAGGAGAAGAATTGAAGGTTTCAAAAGATTTTTATGAAGATACTAAACAACAAAGAGCGGGTGTACTTTCAACATCCGAAGGGCTGAATCGTTTCGTTTGGAATATGCGTTATGCTGATGCAACCGAAATTCAAGGTGAACGCTCACCTATGTGGGCTGGTAATTTGACAGGCCCGAAAGTTACGCCTGGCAATTATAAAGTGAGATTAATTTTGGGTAAAAATATCGTAAAAGAAGAAATTGCCGAAATCAAGAAAGATCCAAGAAATCCAGCCACTGATGCAGAATTGAAAGAACAGTTTGATTTATTAATGAAAATTCACAAGAAATTAGATGAAAATCATAAATCAATCAATCAAATGCGTGAAATCAAGAAAGCTGTTAGTGAGTATATGAAGAGTGTAAAAGATACGGCTTTGATTGCGAAGTTTCAGAAATTGACTAAGCCAATGCTTAAAAATTTAGAAGAATTAGAACAATCATTGGTTCAGAATAAAGCCCGTGCTACACAAGATTTATTGGCTTATCCGATTCGCTTAAACGATAAAATCGCAGGTGTTGCTAACGTAGTTTCGAGTGCTGATGCAAAGCCAACCAAAGGCTCATATGAAGCTCTTGATGATTTGAGCAAGAAGATGGAAAAAACCACCGATAAACTCAAAAAAGTAATTGACGAAGATGTACCTGCTTTCAATAAGATGGTTCTCGAAAACCAACTTCCTGCTATCAACGTTGTGAAGAAAAAAGAGATAAACTAAAGAAGAATGAATTAGAATGGCGAAGAAGAAAATTCTTCGCCATTTTTTATTTACAACCTTCAATTTTTGCTTGAAAAGTTGCTCCATTTTGTGTTGAAAAACCTTTTTCGAGTAAAATGCTTTTTCCCGCAGAATAAATAATGTTGGATTCAGTATTCAATATTATTTTATTAGTGGTAATAACATCAGTAGCAATGTAGGTACGATTTCCCCACAACATGTCTTCCGAAACTGATATGTCTTTAGCACATTCATTGTTTGAAAAGCGTATTATCCACATATCATCATCTCCGTATTTTTGACCAACATCGCCCAAATCGCTTACTGGGAAAGTATTACCAACAACCATAAAGTCGTTATCAAATGTCAATAACATTGAGTTTGGCTCATCATGGCCATCGCTACCATATTTTTTTTGCCAAATTAGGTCTCCATTGGTTGGATTGATTTTTATAAGCCAAAAATCTGCACTTCCTTTACTATTAGGAGCTTGTCCATCATTGGAATAAGACTCTCCTACAATCACATATTCTCTGCCAAAAGTTTCAACAACACCTCTTGCATATTCGTTTCCACTTCCACCATAACACCTTGACCAGATTTTTTGGCCTTGACTATTGATTTTTATAACAAAATAGTCTCTTGAAATAGCATCGCTATGGTTTTCGGAGGCATCAAAATCAAAAGAGTACGTTTCTCCAACTATCAGAAAATCGCCATTTTTATCTTCAATTAGAGCATTCGCATAATCACTTTTAGTACCTCCAAAAGTCTTTTGCCAAAGGAGTTGCCCATTTAGGTCAGTTTTAAAAATCCATACATCAAGTTGTCCTTTATTCTCATTGAGAATTCCATTCGATGAAAGGCTATTTCCAATAATAATGTAGCCATTATCAGAAGTACGTTTGATTGATTTTACAAAATCATCACCGCTACCACCAAAGCTTTTTTGCCAAATAATATTTCCTTGTAAATCAATTTTTAGTAACCATACATCAGATATTCCATAACTATTGGTCACGTACGGCATACCAGATTCAGTGGTATTGGCAATCAATATATTACCATCTTCTGTTGTACAAGCTGAGAATGCTCTGTCAATTCCTGTTCCACCGAAAGTTTTTTTCCATAAAATATTGCCTGAAAGGTCAAGTTTTACTACCCAAGAATCTGCCTGTCCAACAAAGTTTGTGATATCACCATTGCTTGATTGGGTTTCTCCAACACAAAGTATCTGTCCGTCTGGGGTTTTGATTACTTGTTTTAAATAATCAAAGTTTGTACCACCCAAAGTTTTCTTCCAAATTACATTACCCGTTTTTCCAATTCTGATAATCCACCAATCATACGAACCATAATTAAATGATAAGTCTACATTGCTTGATTGAGAATTTCCTGCTACTATATATCCATCATTTAATTCAATTATAGATTCTGCTTTATCATAATAGCTTCCACCATAGTTTTTTTGCCAATTAATCTGCGGAACTTGAGCGTAAAGATTTACAGAAATTATAAAAAGAATAAATGTGGATAGTTTTGTCATATTTTATATACAAACGAATTTCAAAACAAAATAACAATTTTTTATTTAATAATTTAGAATTATTCTAAATTACTTATTTAATGGTAAATCAGTTAGTTATTAGCTCAAATGAGTGATACTCTGATAGTGGCATAAAATCAATGTACAGCTATTCTTAGTAAAATATTGATTTTAGCTTAATTTTGTGCCTTTAAAAGTTAAACTTTAAATAATACCTAAAACTGAAGAATTATCAATGAATTATTGGCTCGTAAAATCAGAACCTTTCAAATATTCTTGGGACGATTTCGTTAATCAAGGCATAGGCACATGGGATGGCGTAAGAAACTATCAAGCTCGCAATAACCTCGCCGCCATGAAACTCAATGATTTGGTTTTGTTTTATCATTCAAATGAAGGGGTTGAGGTTGTTGGTATCGCAAAGATAGTAAAAGAGGCCTATCAGGATCCCACTACCGATGATGCTCGTTGGGTGGTCGTTGATTTAGCTCCAGTCGAAAAACTACCCAATAGCGTGACGCTTAAAGCTATCAAGGCCGATGAACGCTTACAGGATGTTTCGTTGATTCGTCAGTCTCGCCTTTCGGTCCAACAACTAAAAAAAGAAGAGTTTGACATCATTGTTTCAAAAGGATATGGAAATTAAACAAGGAAAAAAGTATTTATTGAGTTTTCTAATAATATCAATCATTAGTTTTTTTGAAGCTAATGCACAAAGTGTTAAAAGAATAGAATTACCGACGCGTGGTGAAGACCAAGGTTTTCAAGTGATTACTTTGGGCGAAGATGGAGTTTTGCTTTTGACAAAAACTGGTAAACTTACCTTCAATATAACTAAATTGGATGCCCAATTACAGCAAACTTGGTCCACCAATGGAGAACTCGAAGAGAATCAATCTATGGTTGATTTTCACCGCAATGGAAGAGATGTTTATTTCCTTTTTAGCAAATACAATTCTGACCTTTATCAAATCATAAAGGTTTCTACTGGAATTGGTATTATGCAGAAATTTTTCTTTGAAAACCTTCGCCGTTTTGAAGTCTCAGAGTTTAAAGTCTTTAATGACATTGCTTATTTAGCAGGAATGGTCAAAGAAGAACCCGTTTTGATGAGTGTTGGCCTAAATAAACCGCAGCCAAGGGTTTTGGCTGGTGGCTTAAAGGGAACTGCAAGTATTTCATCACTTGAGTACGATGAAGCTAATGATTTACTCGTTGTGTCTTATTCAGTAAAGAAAGGCCGTTCAAGTTATATGGCGGTAAAAAGAATCAATCCGAATGGAAAAATTGTCGAACAACTGACCATTGAACCCGAAGAGGATTATGGATTACTAACAGGAAAATTATTTTCACTAAACGATGGAACTCAACTAATGATTGGAAACTACGGCTTTCGAGGTTACCAGTCAAATGGAGGCCCGATGTCGCAAGGTTTGTATATCAGTAAAGTAGATGGCGAAACACCAGAATACCTGAAAATGCACAGTTTTACTGACTTTAAGAACTTCTTTAAATTTTTGCCACCAAAACAGCAAGAGAAAATTGAGAAAAAAATTAAAAAGAAAAAAGGGAAAGGAGATGATCTAAGACTCAACTATCGAGTCTTGGTGCATGATATTATAAAAAAAGACAATCAATATATTTTGGTAGCAGAGGTATTTTATCCTGAGTTTAGAAATAATAACAATTTTGGTTCTCCTTTTTATGGAAGTGCTTTTGGTTCTCCGTTTGGATTTGGCTATAGTTCATTAAACGCCATGCGTTTTGCTCGTTATTATGGTTTAAACTCTTGGGCATGGAATCCGTGGATGTATTCAAATTATGGTAATAATAACCAACAATTCGATGGGTTTAAATATACTCATGCTGTTGTGGCAGGATTTGATTTAAACGGTAAATTGATTTGGGATAATAGTTTCAGCTTCGATAATGTAAAAAGTATGGAGCTGAAAGAAAAAGTCAAAATCCGCTATGAAGGTGATGAAATTGCTTTAGTTTATAGTAATAAAGGCAAACTTGCCACCAAAATTGTCCGAGGAAGTGAAGTTGTAGAAGGAATAAAAACCATTGATATTGATACACAGAAAGAAGGAGATAAAGTAAGAGATACTGCCACCGATGATATCGAATACTGGCACCAAAACTACTATTTAGCTTGGGGCTACCAGCGTATTGCAAATCGCAACGAAGGTAGTCGAAGAGTATTTTACCTCAATAAAATCGCTTTCTAATTTTGGCAATTTGTTACTGGGGAATTGGATACTGGTTGATTGGTTACTGGTTATTTGTAACCAGTTCTCCAATAACCGCAAGGGCGGCCCAGCAGTTCCCCAATAACCAGTTCCCCAATAACCATCACCTGATGAATAAATACATTTTTCTCTTTTTAGTTTTTGCTTCAGCTTCCTTAAAAGCACAAAGTTACCCTGCAACTGGTGTGTTGAAAACGATTGAAATCGAAGTGAGTGGTAATCCGACTTGGCAAAAAATAATATCCTTAGGTAGTGATGGACTGCTATTGTTTGTCAAGAAAGATATAACAAAAGCATTACTTCTTAAATTTGATACTAACTTAACAAAAGTTTGGGAAACCGAAGTGCTGTTGGATGTGGAGCGAAAACCATCTGCTTATTTTGTTGATAGTGAAAGAGTTACATTCTTGTTTTCTGAAAATCAAGGGATGTATTATCAACTATTTAGTTTCAATTTGGAAGACGGTAAAACGGAAAATAATGGATTCGAACTTCGAGAGTATTTTCAAGACCAAAGTTATGTTAATTTCAAAAACCGACTTTTGGTGGCTGGAATGAATGAAAAAGGCGGAGCATTCTATGATTTTGATTTCAACACCAACGAGGGGCAATTTATTTCTGCCGAACTTACTGGAAAAGCACAGCTACAACACATAAAATATAATCAGAAAACAAATTTAATCGAAACACTCTGGGCAATTAAAGAACCTGGCTATACAAACGAGAAAAAGAAAAAAGGTGAGTTTGTAAAAAATGCCTACGTAGTTTTTGCTAAATATGATACACTTGGAAAACTCATTTCCAAAAACGCCATTCAATCAAACGCTGGCAATTTTCCTCTAACGGCTCAACTAACAGTCATTGATTCGCTCACCAATGTTGTAACGGGTGTTTATCAATCAAATAATGGCATAAAGGGTATTTATTTTTCTAAAATTGGACATGATAAAACTATCTTGACCAAATTTTATGATTACCGTAAATTATTGGTTGGCACCGAAAGTTTAAGTGATGAACAACTTAAAAAACTTTCGAGTGCCTATACTTTATTGCCTTCCCAAACTGTTTTTAGTGAAAATCAAATTTTAGTAGGAGGGAGTTTCTATCAGCCTTCTTATCAGGTAGTCAGTGTCGATAATCCAGATTATGTAGGTTATAATTTGAATCCATACAATTCGATACAACGAACCAAAACTAAGCAAGTTTTGTCAGGCTATAGTTACTCAAATGGTTTTGCGGCGAGTTTCGATTTAAGTGGAAATTTACTCAAGCAACAACGCATGGAAATCAGACAAACTTCATCAGACCTTGATGATGTTTTAGCCATTAATAAGCAAAATGCCGTAGCAATTTGTGTAAAAGGCAATTTGCTTGTATCAAAGCCTAATAGTGCTTCTGCTCCCAATATTCATAAACTTGCAACTGAAAACGACGATCCAAAAAACAGTCAATACATTGCAAAATACCGTAGTGTAAGAAATTGGTACGAAAATTATTTCATTGCTGATGGAAGTCGTGTTAAATTTGAGGTCATAAAAGAAATGTCTGCTTCAAAAGAGAAACCATCAAGAAGAAAAAAGGGGCAGCGACAAATTCCAGAAACTAACGTCAAGAAAATTATTTATCTATCGAAAGTACTAAATTCTTCGTTTTAGATAATTTTTCAGTACGTGTAAAACCAGCATCGACTTGTATAATTTACTTAGCCCAAATATTAGTTCCTACGAGTTGATTGACTCAGGAAACTTTGAAAAACTCGAACGCTTCGGCGATTTTATTTTGGCTCGTCCTGAGCCACAAGCCGTTTGGGATAAATCGCTTTCAGAGGATGTTTGGCAGCGAAAAGCTTCAGCAATTTTCAAGAAAACAAAAGGTCGTGACCAGCTTAGCCCCGAAGAGCGTGGTGAGTGGCATAATATCAAGAAAATGCCCGAAAAATGGTACATGGATTATGTACAAGGCAAATCAAAACTCAAATTCAAACTTTCGCTTTCGTCGTTCAAGCACGTTGGTATTTTTCCTGAGCAAGCCGCTAATTGGAAGTTTATCGAAGAAAAACTCACGCAAATGAAAACAGGCGATTCGCCTATTCAGCAAACGCCAAAAGTATTGAATCTTTTTGCATATACTGGTGGTGCTTCGTTGATTTCAAAAGCTAATGGGGCGGATATTACGCACGTAGATTCGGTAAAACAAGTTATTTCTTGGTCGAGAGAAAACATGGAAGCCAGTGGTCTGACCGATATTCGTTGGGTAATTGAAGATGCCTTGAAGTTTGTAAAACGTGAAGTAAAACGTGGGAAAAAATACAACGGAATTATTCTTGACCCACCCGCTTATGGGCGTGGCCCAGATGGTGAAAAATGGGTTTTGGAAGAGGGTTTGAACGAATTATTGAAAAATTGCCTCGAACTGCTCGACGAAAATCATCATTTTTTCATCTTGAATCTCTATTCAATGGGATTTTCGGCGGTCATTGCCGAAACAATTATCAAACAAAACTATACCAACGTTCAAAATCCAGAAATGGGTGAATTGGTGCTACAAGATTCTTTTCAGAAGAAATTGCCCTTAGGTGTTTTTTATCGTTTTTCTTCTATTTGAGTTTTATTTCTTCAAACTTTACTCTTCAAAGTAAGAAGTAAAGTTTCCTAAAAACTTTCAGTGATTGATGTTTTATAAGCATCAATCTTTTTTTTGCCCTAAATGATTGTAGTTTTGTGGCATATTATCAAGAAAGAATTTATATTTGATCCAAATCATAATTTGGCACGTCTCAAATTATGTCTTGCAACTATCTGATCAACTATTCTACCCAACTTTGCAACACCAAACCACACTGGTGTTGGCTAAAACTAAAAAAAACAGAACACTATGAAAAAACTCCTAATTTTACTTTTACTCTCTCAAAGTATTTTGGCTCAAACAATTTTGAAAGCTGAGGCTTTGCAAAACGATTTTGAAATTTTGCGTAGGTCTTATGAGCAGATGCACCCAGGTTTATACAAATACCAATCAAAAGAAACCATTGACTTCGCTTTTGAGACCTGTAAAAAAGCTTTGAGCAAAGACCAAACTTTAAGCGAGGCTTATCTGCATATTCATCAACTGACTGCAAGTTTTAGGTGTGGGCATTCCTATCCTAACTTTTTTAATCAAGAAGGATTTTTGAAAAAAGAGGTTTTTGAACAAAAAAACGCCTTGCCTTTTCATTTCAAAATTATCGACGACCGCATGATTGTTGTCCGTTCGGCTGATTCAACCATCAAAAAAGGTGTTGAAATCAAATCAATCAACGGCAATAAGGTAAGTAAGATAATTAACATAATTTTACCAGTCGTGCGTGCTGATGGCTCAAATGATGCCAAAAGAAAGAGCTTATTAGAAAATGGTAAAGAGTATTTTAGTTATTTTGATATTTTCTTTCCTATTTTTTTCCAAGTCAAGAATAATTTATTTACTTTGGAAGTATATGATTTTGACTCAAAAAAGCGTACAAAAGTAAATATTTTGGCAGTGAACCATGCCGAACGAGATAAAGTTATCCAAGCCAAATACCAAGAACCAGTATATAAGAAAATGACTTTTAGCTGGTTAGATAACGAAACCGCTGTAATGACGATCAACGATTTTAATAATTATAATGGAAAAACCGATTATAATAAATTTTACCTCGAATCTCTACAAGACTATATCCAGAAGAAAGGTAAGAATTTGATTATTGATGTTCGTAAAAATGAAGGTGGTAATAGCTCGGAGATGTTTAAATTGGTGCAATACTTTACCGAAAAACCAATTGAATACGTAGAGTTGCAGAATACATGGCAAATGCTAAAAATTGATTCGACCTTAAAACCTTACGTAACCAACAGCGATTGGGCAAAATGGTGGTTTAATCAAAGTGAAAAAGGTTTTCAGAAAACTTCTTTGGGGCAGTGGAAAAGTAAAGGAGCCGAGAATCCACAAATTTTTAAGCCAAATGCCGAGCGTTTTTCTGGAAATATTTTTTTACTTTCGAGTGCGACCAACAGCTCAGCTACCTATATGATGGTAGAAACTTTTAAAAAACACAAACTCGCCACCATTGTTGGACAAACCACGGGCGGAAACCAAAAGGGAGTAACCTCAAGTGCATTCTTTTTTATGTTGTTGCCTAATTCAAAAATTGAGGTTGACGTACCACTCATTGGCACTGATTTAGCCGTTGCCCAAAACTTACCCGATGCTGGTATCGAACCAGATGTTTTTGTTAAACCAAGTATTGCTGATTTGATAAAAGGAGTAGATACCGAGATGAAAACTGTAAATGAATTAATAAAACGAAAATAAAATTGCCTTACCAAAACCCTAAGATTGAACCGCTAAAGCATGAATTGTAAAAACTGTAATACAGAAATCAACCAAAATTATTGCCCTCAATGCGGCCGACCAGCAAAGCTTCATCGAATTGATGGGCATTATATTCAACACGAAATTGAACATTTACTGCATTTCGAGCGTGGCTTTTTATATACTATAAAAGAACTTTTTTTAAGACCAGGCCAAAGTATTAAGCACTTTATTGATGAAGATAGAAACCGACTCGTTAAGCCAATAGTATTTGTTATTGTATGTTCTTTGATAAATACTTTTGTTACTAAAATTTTTGATATTGAAGTTGGGTTTATTCATATAGATACAAAGCTTACTGCCATGGGTGCGATTTTTAATTGGCTTGAAAATCATTATGGTTATGCAAATTTATTTTATGGAATTTTTATGGCAGGATATGCCAAATTTTTATTCAAGAAATATAAATATAATTTCTTTGAAATCTTGATTCTGATGTGCTATGTTTTGGGTATGCAGATGCTAATTATTACGTTTTTTCTTGCAATAGCATTCGCAACAAAAATAGAATTGATGCCATTTGCATTAGTTATCATGATGGTTTATAATGTTTGGTCAATCAGTCAATTTTTTGATAAAACAAAAATAATGAACTATATAAAAGCCTTAACTTCGCATTTAGCGGGATTTATTACCGCCAATGTGCTTTTAGGTTTGGTAGGAGTGTTGATTGAGCAAATCAAAAAACCTTGATTTTGAAAATATAATTTTGTTTGAAAAAAGATCATTAGAAATAAACAAACACTAAAATGGAACCCCAAAAACTTACCGAATTACCTAATGAGGAGTTACTCAAGAAAAGCAAGACTACCAAGTTAGTCGCTGGTATGCTGATCGGTGTGCTTATAGCTTTGACAACTCTAAACCTTTTTAATATTTTCAATGGAAAGCAGCATTGGGGCGTTCTTGCGGTTCCATTGGCATTGATGCCGATTGTATTTATTACTTACAATTCTGTTAGAGAGATAAATAAAGAATTAAGGTCAAGGGGCTTGCTATAAGAACTTGCAAAATTTTTGCTTTACTAAACCAAACAATGTGGATGAAGAATATATCAGAATTATCCAATGAAGAATTGCTCAAAACTAAGAAAAATAATAGCTTGGTACGAGGCATGCTCATTGCTTTTCTAATTGCTTTGACTGTGCTCAACCATGTAAATATTATCAATGGAGACCAGCATTGGAGCGTACTTGCAATCCCATTGTGTTTAATACTATTTGTACTTTTAAATCACAATTCCCTCAAGAAGATAGATAAAGAATTGAATTCAAGCGGTTTATAGATGAACCTCAAAATCCACTACAATCATGATCGACAACTCATTTCTAAAAAACATCTTCTCCGAACCCAGTTTTAAGCCTGAGGAGGTCGAAAAAGTGCTACAACAATACAAGCGAGTTGAATTTGCCAAAAATGATTTTTTGATTCGAGAGGGAAGTATTGGCAATTATTATTATTTTCTCGAAACAGGTTTTGCACGTTCTTTTGCAATTGATTTAGAAGGAAACGACATCACAACCAAGTTTTTTGGTCCAAAAGATATTGTGATTGATTGGTATTCTTATTTTCTGAAAAAGCCAGTTCGAGAAAATCTACAAGCCATTACGCCTTGTGTAGCCTGGAAAATCACTTTTGAAGATTTTATGAAACTTTTCAATATTGAGGCATTCAGAGAAATTGGTCGAACTCGATTGGTAAGCAGTTTTTTTGAATTAAAGAATCACACAACTTCCATGATTATCGACCCTGCCAAAGACCGATACCTAAATTTACTCAAAGAAAAACCAGCCATCGTGCAAAATGTTCCACTCAAACAAATTGCAACCTATTTGGGCATTACCGATACCTCATTGAGCAGAATCAGAAAAGAAATAGCCAAAGAAAATAAATGAAAAATTACTTTACCCCCGAATGGCTATCTTGGGTTTTTACTTTTGCGATAAGCATTCCTATTATACTTATTGCATCATTTGCTAAAAGAAATAGCCCACCAAGGAAGCAAAATTATGTTTTTATAGGCATAATTGCTTTTTATGTAATATACTTCTTTTATGTTTTCTTTGCAGGAAAACTTGGCTTGTTTCAAACGGTGAGCCTTCCGCCTAATATTTTATTATTTACGACCTTTCCTTATGCTATCTTTCTTTTTGCGTTGATTGATAAGCTACCAATGCCAAAACAAATTTTTGAAAAATCTTCAATAAACGACTTAATTGGCTTACATATATTTAGATTCATTGGCAGTACATTTATTGTCTTGGCTTTGTACGATTCCCTCCCAAAAACATTTGCATTTATTGCAGGTTTTGGTGATGTTATTGCGGCAATCACAAGCATTTTTGTGGTAAATGCCATAAAAAAACAAAAACCATACTCCAAAAACTTAATTTTAGTATGGAATACATTCGGACTAATTGATATTATCATAACAGCAGTTCTTGCCAATTTTTTTACCAAAGTATCAATAGATACTGGAGTGATGGGCGTTGATACACTTGCCAAATTTCCTTTTAGTCTCATTCCTGCTTTTGCACCGCCAACAATTTTTTTTCTTCACGTATTGATTTACAGAAAGTTGAAAAAAAAATCTCGTTAGAATGCTTTCTTGTCCTATGGCAAGATTTCCTACCTCGTTGGGCTGCAACTTTGTATCATCAAATTAATCATTCACAATTTAATGTTACAAAAAATGAAAAGCTCAAACGAATTCATGTTGTTGTTCAGATTCGAACCAAATTTCAATTTCCAACCATCTGCCGAAGAAGAAGCACTTATGCACCAGCAATGGGGAGCCTATATTGGTGGGCTCGCCATTCAAGAAAAACTCGTGGGTACTCATCAGTTAGGTTTTGAAGGAGTAAAAATTTCTGCCGATCAGTCAGTAAATGAAGGAATCTTGATTGCTGAAAACCAAACGCTGGCTGGAAATATGGTTGTTAAAGCCAATACTATTCAAGAAGCCATAGAAATTGCCAAAGGTTGCCCAATTCTATTGATGGGTGGAAACGTAGAAGTAAGAAGTATTTTACTGATGTAAGAACAATCCTGAAGCCTTTTCTAAAGTGATTAGGCTTCATTTTAAAAGATTTTATAACAAAAAAACGACCAAAAAAATGCAACTCTCAAATATATATTCGCAATCAGGTTCTCAAACACTTATCAATAGAATCAATCAACTAACTCCAAATACTACAGCTCAATGGGGTAAAATGAATGTCGCACAAATGTTGGCACATTGCAATGTGAGCTTTGAAATGGCACACAACGATAATTTCAAGAAATCGAGTCCATTTTTGAGATTTATACTTAAAAACTTGGTAAAAGGTGGTTTAGTCAACGAAAAACCATTGAAAAAGAATAGTTCTACTGCACCAGAAATGGTGATAAAAACCGAAAAAGATTTCGCTCAAGAAAAACAAATGTTGCTAAGCTATCTAAACAATACGGTAAAACTTGGTGAAAATCACTTCAATGGAAAAGTTCACCCAGGTTTTGGAGTAATGACCAGTGTCGAATGGAATGTTTTCTTGGGTAAACATCTCGACCACCACCTTACACAATTTGGAGTTTAATTTCTAAAACACATAAATTTTGCAAAAATGAAAAAGATACTTTTAATAATCGCTATTGTTTTGGTTGCATTTATTGGCTTTGGACTGTTTCAAGCCAGCAAATTACAAAACTTACAAATCGTAAAAAGTGTCACCATCAAAGGCACACAACAAGAAGTGTTTGATATGGTGCATTACCTCAAAAACTTCCCAAAATGGTCACCTTTTTTGGCCGCCGACCCAACTCAAAAGTATGAAGTAAAAGGTATTGACGGTATGGTTGGCGCATCATATCATTGGGTTGGAAATGGAGGAGAGGATGTTGGCCATCAGACCATTATGCAAATTGATTCATTAAATTTCATAGGCATGAAATGTGATATTCAGAAGCCTTTCGCCGCTCAACCAACTTTTGAATATAGCTTTAAAGAAACCCAGAATGGCATCGAAGTAACCCAAGATTTTCAACTTCAATCGAGCTTAGTTGATGCCTTTTTTATGTGGGCATTTGGGGCAGTCGAAGAAATGGAGAATACCAATCAGCAGGGTTTAGATTTGATGAAGAAAGCAGTTGAGAAATAGTTGTAGGTACTTTTTAGTAAATCAACTTGCCAGTGATAAATTGGCGAGTTGATTTACTATAAGGAGCTTGTAATTAGTAAAGTCGTTGATTATTAATGCTTTATGGCAAAAATTTGAGTTTATAAACTCTGAACTCCGAACTCTCAACTCAGAACTCTTAACTTTTATTTTTATTCTAAAAAAAAATTCGGATTTTTGTGAAAAATAATAGCACAATCACGAGTAAAAGTTTTTTGTGTGAAGTAAACGAATGTCGAATAATCAAAAATTTTACCTATTTATTTCTCTTTCAGTATTCTTGTATGCTTGCGGTCAAGGTAATCGTGAGCGTTCAAAGATTCCACCGACGCCATTTCAAACTGAAAGTATACAAAATACTGCCTCGCTCGAAGCCCTTACTGATGCTATTAGAAGCAATCCAAGTTTGGCCGAGAACTATTACAAACGTGCAATAGTTTTAAATAAAATGGGTGATACTCAAAAAGCCCTCGAAGATATTAATCGTGCAGACCGACTTAAACAAAACACAGGAAAATATCTATACGTAAAAGCCTTGATTTTGCGAGATATGAAGCAATATAGAGAAGCCTATGCTTTTGCCCAAAGTGCAGAAATCTTGAATGTTGATACGCCCGAACTATATACCTTGCTCGGCGATCTATCTCAACAACGCAATGACCTAAAAAATGCTGAACAATATTTGGCAAAATCTTTGCAAATAGCTCCTTATGACGGTGAAACTTACTTTTATCAAGGAACGTTGGCTGCTCGGAAGGGTGATACCGTAAATGCAATTTTGAAAATGAATAAGGCAATCGAAATGAAACCTTCATTCAAAATAGCATATTCGTCGCTAACGGAGGTATTAAAAAACCGAAGATTATACGATTCTGCATTGGCAGTGAACAGCTCTGCAATTTTGCAGTTTCCTAAAAATTCCGAGTTTTTGGTCGATAGAGGTTTGGTTTATAATAAATTTGGTCGTTTGGATTCGGCTCTTGTATATTATGATAAAGCAGTCAAAATGGATAGTAAACGAATAGATGCTATGCTTTATTCGGCATCTATATATTTCCGTTGGAAGAATTATACGAAGGCATTAGAGTTTTACGAAAAAGTACTTGATGCAAAGCCTGAAACTCCCAAAATCAATTATTCGATTGCTTTAACGCTCGAACAACTTGGTTCATTTACTAAAGCAGAAGAGTTTTTAAAAGCAGAAGTTGAGAAAGACCCGGATGATACCCAAGCAATTATTGCCCTTAATCGAGTTTCGGGGCAAATAAATTCAGCATTAGGAGTTTACAAAGAACCAATTCCAATTCCTGTAAAAAAAGCACCAGTTCCAGTTGCTAAACCAGTAGTTGAAGAGCCTAAAAAGTTATTAGATACTTCAAGAGTTCGAGTAAATATAATTTCACCTAAGAAAAAAGTGAATATCAAAACCGATTCTTCGAGACGTTTGAAATTGTAATTGAAAAAGCCATGATATGCGTAGCACGGCTAATGAATTTATATTTTTAGTCAAAAAATCTTAATTATTTGAAAACAAAATTAAGAAACAACAAAACCAATAATCAGTAGAATATAAATGTGGCTTGCCACTTAATAGTTGACAAATTTTATGATTAAAATTACTTTACCCGACGGAAGTGTAAGAGAATATCCAAAAGGGAGTTCGAGTTACGATGTTGCTCTTTCAATCAGTGAAGGACTTGCGAGAAATGTATTAGCCGCCAAAGTAAATGGTACGGTACAAGATGCCAATTTGCCAATCGAAACCGACTCAAAATTACAACTTTTGACGTGGAATGATACCGACGGTAAATCAACATTTTGGCATTCCTCAGCTCACTTAATGGCTGAGGCCTTGGAAGCTCTTTATCCAAAAGTTAAGTTTTGGGTCGGTCCTCCACTCGAAAATGGTTTCTACTATGATGTAGATACTAATGGAGAAAGCATCTCAAACGATGATTTCAAGAAAATTGAAGATAAAATGTTGGAATTGGCTCGTCAGAAAAATGATTATGTCAGAATTCCGATGGCAAAAGCCGATGCAATCAAATATTTTGAAGAAAAAGGAGACGAATATAAATTAGATTTACTTTCAGGCTTAGAAGACGGTTCGATTACTTTCTATAAGCAAGGAAATTTCACTGATTTATGTCGTGGGCCGCACATTCCAAATACTGGTTTTATCAAAGCTGCAAAAATCATGAATGTGGCGGGTGCGTATTTCAAAGGCGACCAAAACAATAAAATGTTAACTCGTATTTATGGAGTAACATTTCCAAAACAAAAAGAGTTAGAAGACTATTTGACACTTTTGGAGGAAGCCAAACGTCGTGACCACCGTAAATTGGGTCAAGAACTTGATTTGTTTACATTCTCTGAGAAAGTGGGAAAAGGGTTACCATTATGGTTACCAAAAGGTGCGATGCTGCGTGAAAGGCTTGAAAATTTCTTACGTAAAGCACAAGTAAAAGCTGGTTATCAACAAGTGGTTACGCCACATATTGGAAGTAAACAATTATATCAAACTTCTGGTCACTGGGAGAAATACGGAAAAGATTCATTCCAACCAATCACAACGCCTGAAGAAGGAGAGGAGTTTTTGTTAAAACCAATGAACTGCCCTCACCACTGCGAAATTTTCCGTGCAAGACCACGTAGTTATCGTGAGTTACCTTTGCGACTGGCTGAGTTCGGAACTGTTTATCGTTATGAACAAAGTGGCGAATTACATGGTTTAACTCGTGTAAGAGGGTTTACGCAAGATGATGCCCATATTTTCTGTACTGACGACCAAGTTGAAGATGAATTTAAAAAAGTAATTGATTTGGTGCTTTATGTATTCAAATCACTCGGTTTTGAAGAATTTTCTGCCCAAGTTTCATTACGTGACCCCGAAAATAAAACTAAATACTTTGGTTCGGATGAAGCATGGGATAAAGCCGAAAATGCAATTCGTCGTGCGGCTGCCGAAAAAGGCCTTAAAACTGTTGAAGAACTCGGCGAAGCTGCTTTCTATGGTCCGAAACTTGACTTTATGGTGAAAGATGCATTGGGGCGTAAATGGCAACTTGGAACTATTCAGGTTGATTATCAGTTACCACAAAGATTTGAACTCGAATATGTCGGTTCGGATAACCAAAAACATCGCCCAGTGATGATTCACCGAGCCCCATTTGGCTCAATGGAACGTTTTATTGCGATTTTGATTGAAACAACTGCAGGTAATTTCCCATTATGGTTATCGCCTGACCAAATCGCCATTTTACCGATTTCAGAAAAATACGAAGACTATGCCAACGATGTTTTCTTGACTTTGCAAGAACAAGATATTAGAGGTTATGTTGACCATCGTGATGAGAAAATTGGTCGAAAAATCCGTGATGCTGAGGTAAATAAATTGCCACTGATGCTAATCGTGGGCGAAAAAGAAGCCGAAGAAGGTAAGGTTTCGGTTAGAAGAAAAGGCGAAGGGGATTTGGGTTCAATGACAATCGAAGATTTTATAGCTTACGCAAAAACTGAAATATATAAAAATATACCGCAGTTTAAGGCATAATTGTCTCGGTTTTGTAATATTTGAAGTATTAATATTTGTTTTATACAAATTAGTTTGTACTTTCGTAAAAATCAATTTTTAGTAACCTTAAAATCGTTAAATGGCACAACAACCATTCAATCGTAATTTCAGAAAACCAGTACAGAAGGAAGACGAACACCGAATCAACCAACGCATTCGTGTACCACAGGTTCGTTTAGTAGGTGATAATGTAGAGCAGGGTATTTTTGACACCGCCCAAGCTCTTGCTATGGCCCAAGCTCAAAGTTTAGATTTAGTTGAAATTGTACCAACGGCCAATCCGCCAGTGTGTAGAGTTATTGACTATTCTAAGTTTAAGTATGACCAAAAGAAGAAGCAAAAGGAAATAAAAGCCAAAGCGGCTAAAACAGTAATCAAAGAGATTAGATTCGGCCCACAAACCGATGACCATGATTTTGATTTCAAATTAAAGCACGCAATTGGGTTCTTGAAAGAAAATGCAAAAGTTAAGGCCTACGTTCATTTTGTTGGCCGTCAGATTGTATTTAAAGACCAAGGAGTAGAGTTATTGAAACGTTTTATTGCCGGTTTGGAAGAATACGGTAAACCAGAAGGCGAATTAAAACTTGAAGGTAAGAGAATGATTGTTTTCCTTGCTCCGAAACCTAAGAAATAATTTTCGTAGAAATATTTAAGGGCTGAATTGAGATCTCAATTCAGCCCTTTTTTTGTATTATCTAAATCTTCTAATACGATAGTTTTATTGGAAAGATTTAACAATTTTACGATAAAATGATTCGTAAAATTGTCAAATCTTTGCAATAGTCTTATTTGCCAACGGAAATCATATTAGCAAATAGGCGATAAGCACCAGGAACACCCGCAGGAAGCTGACGGAAGAATGCTAATCCAGTAAAAACAAAATTTCCTTTACCGTATTTAGCATATAAAACACTGCCTTCGAGTTCGGTTTCGTTGGCATCATTCATGGCAAATATTGTTTCGTATTTATCACTCCATTTATCTGCAAAGTATAAACCACGCTCTTGAATCCAGCCTTCAAAGTCTTTTGCTGAGATTTTGTTTGGTGAATTTAATAATGGATGTTGCGGTTTTAAGATTTTTATTGGAGCTACTTCATCAGTTACTCTACCACGCCCGATTCCCATTGGATATGGCCCAATTTCTTTTACTTTTGATACTCCGTAAAAAGCGTTTGTTTGATATTGGGTAACTATATTTCCGCCATTATTTACATATTCCATGAGTTTTTCTTGGAAATATTTTAAATGTTCTTCGGTGTTGTAGGCTCTTACACCGACAATAATTGCATCGAATTGGCTTAAATCTTTCGCTAATTCAACAGGTGTTAGCATAGTTACTTGATAACCGATTTGTTGTAAAGCCGCTGGAACTTCGTCACCCGCACCAGCTATGTACCCAATCTTATTTCCTTTTTTCTTTAAGTCAATCCGAAGTGCTTTGGCTTCAGCAAAAGGGAAAAGAGTAAGCGTTGGCACGTGTTTGTATTCGATGCTGGCAATACCTCTATCATACGAACCAGATGCTGTTTGTGCAATTGCTCTAAGCGTAATTTCGGAGGCAGTTGATGATGGGAATACTTTAAAAGTTACTTTTTTCTCTTCGTATTTTTCTTTTAATTCAAAATTGATAGTAGCTGGTTCAACTTTCCAAGTGCTTGGTACCTCTAATTTTACAGTTCCAGTTACACCTTTTTTGCCTGATTTTAAGGTTACAACTACATCTTTTGGGCTATTATCGCCAAATGAATATACTTTTTCGGCAATGGTAGCTGTTACTTCTGGACGAACTTCAAAATAACGATAAATTTCTCCATCTGATGGTTCAACAAATTTGTAAGTCAAAGGTGTTTGGAATGTAAAAGTTTTCCCTTCGATATTAAAGCTGTATTCGCAAACCAAATCGGCAGGTTTCATTGGTAATCCACGTAAAAGTTGGTCGTTTACTTTATAAAAACCATTTTCTTTACGCTCAACCAACCAGTATGGTTGTGTAATTGGTTGATTTGCAGGAATTTGTAATTCGGTAGTAATGTTTAAACCATCATTATAAACAAGTTTTTTATTAATGGTCGTATCTTTGTTAGCACCTTTGAAAGTTAGTTTTTCGAGTGTAATATTTGAGTTACTTCTGCTTACTACATTTACATTTACTTTGATTTTATCATTCGGTGAAACCGAATAGTCGCTTGGATTTGCCTCAAACCAAAGTCCAGCACAAGCTAAAATCAATTCTTGAACTTCTTTCTTTTTATAGCTTGTCCAAGCATTATCTTCTAAGCCACTAATTGCTGTATAAACTTCAATCAAGGCTGGAACAGATGCTGATGGATTTTGTGCTTTGAAATTGTAATAAACATCATTCACCATTTTTTCTATTTTCTCACCGCCATTGATTCTTTTCCATGAAATATCTATTCCATCAAATAAATCATTTTTTGCTTCTTCACCTGCTTTATGAAGAGCATAATCAGAACGTTGATTTTTAGTTTTTGCTGAACCAAAACCTTGACTTTTGTGCATAGAACGAGCTTCGGCCGAAATTTCAGTATAAGATTTTCCGAGAAGTGGATTATAATCTCCAAGTGGAATTTTAATAAAGCTCCCTTCTGGTTGGTTATTCTGAAAATTTGGGGAAAATGAATTCCAAACTAAGCGTTTTGCTTGCCACGTCTTTACAAATTTTAATTGTTCAGGAAAACGATTTGGATCAGCAGCTGCTTTGAAGGCTTCTTCGGATAAAACCGCTGATGCTGAGTGATGCCCATGCCCCGCACGAGCATCGGGCGGAAAACGATTGACAATTACATCAGGTTGAAAATTACGAATTCGCCAAACTAAATCGGCCAAAATCTGGTCTTTACCCCAAGTTGCAAGTGCCTCATCAGTTGTTTTTGTAAAACCGAAGTCATTGGCACGAGTGAAATATTGTTCGCCACCATCGATGCTTCTTGCTCCAAGAAGTTCGTGCGTACGCAATAAACCAACGTATTCACCTTGCTCAGAGCCAACTAAGTTTTGGCCACCATCGCCACGAGTCATGGCAATGTAACCAGCACGCACCATTTTTTCCTTGGAAAGCCAAGTGATAAACAAGGTATTTTCGTCGTCGGGGTGAGCCGCAACATATAGTACATTACCAACAACATTTAATCTTTTAATTGCTTGAAGGATTTCGCCCGTATTCATTTGTTTCGTTTGGGCAAAAACCGAAAATGAAAACAGAGAAATAAGAAAAACTGATATTTTTTTCATTGAATAAAATTTATGAGTCAATAGTTTAGAATTACGGTTGTAGAAACTTTATTAATCTGCCGAAATTAGTAAAGAAACCTCGAAACCAAAAAGAAAATCTTGATAGCATCTATGATTAAGCTTTATTATTCGACCATTTGGCAATATTAATCTGTTTTTCGTCATATTAAAACCGATAAAATAATGTTTTTTATCAAAAAAATACTAAAATTGTGTTTTGACTTTTTTTAACAACTCAATTACCTTAAATTTGCGAAAATTAAAACTACAGTTATCACTAAACTCAAATACAATTACTTATGGATTCTATGATTGTTTACCTTGTTCCATTATGCGGCGTAATTGGCTTGCTCTACACAGCTTGGCGATTTAGTTGGGTATCGAGCCAACCTGCTGGGGATGCCAATATGCAAAAACTCTCAGGCTACATTGCCGATGGAGCGATTGCATTCTTAAAAGCAGAATGGAAAATTTTGGCGTACTTTGCTATTCCAACGGCTATTCTTTTGGCATGGTTAGGGTCGTCTTCACCAAATTCATCTTGGATTATTTCTATTGCCTTTATAATTGGAGCGGTGTTTTCGGCTGTGGCAGGTTATATCGGGATGAAAATTGCAACCAAAGCTAATGTTCGTACGGCACAAGCGGCCCGTACTTCATTATCTAAAGCACTTCAAGTTTCATTTACTGGTGGTTCGGTAATGGGAATGGGAGTTGCTGGTTTAGCAGTTTTAGGTCTAAGTTTACTTTTTATATTTTTCTATAAGTATTTTGCTGATGGAAAAAGTTTGACTTCAGAAGAAATGAGAATTGCCATTGAGGTTTTGGCTGGCTTCTCACTCGGTGCTGAATCAATCGCTCTTTTTGCTCGTGTAGGTGGTGGTATTTATACAAAAGCGGCTGACGTAGGTGCTGACCTTGTTGGTAAAGTTGAGGCTGGTATTCCTGAAGATGACGTTCGTAACCCTGCAACAATTGCCGATAACGTAGGTGATAATGTGGGCGATGTGGCTGGTATGGGTGCTGACTTGTTTGGTTCTTATGTAGCTACAATTTTGGCAACTATGGTACTTGGTCAAGAAATTGATGTAACTGATAATTACGGAGGCTTCTCTCCAGTATTACTTCCGATGTTGATTGCAGGTGTTGGTTTATTAGCTTCTTTGGTTTCGACATTCTTTGTTCGTATCAAATCTGAAACTTCTTCGGTGCAAGCAGCTTTGAATATCGGAAACTGGGCTTCAATCATCATCACTTTCATTGCATCTTATTTTTTAGTAAAAAATATTTTACCAGAAACACTTTCATTGCGTGGTCATGAATTCACATCGAATGGTGTATTTATGTCAATCGTAGTAGGTTTGATAGTTGGTGCTTTGATGTCAATCATCACGGAATATTACACTGCGATGGGTAAACGTCCAGTACTTTCAATCATCGAAAAGTCAGGTACTGGTCATGCTACCAATATTATTGGTGGTTTGGCAGTTGGTATGGAGTCAACGGTTCTTCCAATCTTGACTTTGGCCGCTGGTATCATTATGTCATATTATTTTGCTGGTCTTTATGGTGTTTCGATTGCTGCTGCTGGTATGATGGCTACAACTGCTATGCAATTGGCTATTGATGCTTTCGGTCCGATTGCTGATAACGCTGGTGGTATTGCTGAAATGTCTCAATTACCTCCAGAAGTTCGTGAACGTACAGATAATTTAGATGCAGTAGGTAACACGACCGCAGCAACTGGTAAAGGTTTTGCGATTGCTTCGGCAGCTTTGACTTCATTGGCTTTATTTGCTGCTTTTGTTGGAATTGCTGGTATCAAAGCAATTGATATTTATAAAGCTCCAGTTTTGGCAGGTTTGTTTGTGGGTGGAATGATTCCTTTCATTTTCTCAGCATTATGTATTTCGGCAGTTGGTAAAGCTGCGATGGAAATGGTGAATGAAGTTCGTCGTCAGTTCCGTGAAATTCCAGGAATTATGGAATACAAAACTGAGCCTGAATATGAAAAATGTGTAGCGATTTCGACAGAAGCATCTATCAAACAAATGATTTTACCAGGTGCAATAGCATTGATTACCCCAGTATTGGTTGGTTTTGGATTTAAAGGTGTGTTTGCTGATTCATCTTCAGCAGAAATCTTAGGTGGTTTGTTGGCAGGTGTAACAGTATCGGGTGTTTTGATGGGTATTTTCCAATCAAACGCTGGTGGTGCTTGGGATAACGCAAAGAAATCATTTGAAAAAGGCGTTGTAATTGATGGTCAGACATATTACAAAAAATCTGAGCCACACAAAGCATCAGTAACTGGTGATACAGTAGGTGACCCTTTCAAAGATACTTCTGGACCATCAATGAATATCTTGATTAAGTTGATGTCAATCGTTTCTTTGGTAATTGCTCCTTATATTGCTGTTACTTCATCTGAAACAGCAAGTGCTGATGCAACTCCAATGGTTGAAGCAACTTTGCCAGTAAGTATCAATAAAGTATTATCAACTGGTGCAAACCTTAATTTCTTAGAAGGTGGAATCGAAGACCAAGTAATTAAATTTATCGAGTCAGACGTGGAAGCTGGAAAAGATAACTGGTTTAATTTCAAGGCTTTGAACTTTGCATCGGGAAGTAATGTAATTGATTCTACTTCAATGAATGAAGTGAAAAATATTTCAGAAATCTTGAAAGCATTCCCGAATGTAAATATCAAAGTTGGTGGTTATACCGATAATACTGGAGATGATGCAGCAAACTTGAAACTTTCAAGCGAGCGTTCAGCAGCAGTAAAAGCGGCTTTGGTTGGATTAGGCATTGCTGATACTCGTCTAGAGTCGGAAGGTTATGGCGAACAACATCCAGTTGCAAGCAATGATACAGAAGAAGGTCGCTCACAAAACCGTAGAATTGCGGTGAGTGTTAGAAAGAAGTAATCTTTAAAATAGGGAAATAAAAAAAGGTTCTTTCTAAATCAGAAAGAACCTTTTTTATGTGTAATGTACTCAAATATAGTTGGTGGAATAGTTAATAAAAGGTATTATGTTCCCAGCCCGAGTCGAAGATTTGCTCTGGTGGAGACCAACAAATTAGCAATAGACTCGGTGTATAAACGACAGAATGTAGCTCATTAACTGGGCTACATTTTTTTATTCTGTCGGCATACGTTAAGGCTAAAAAAACTGTGTCAATCAAAAGACATTTGGCAAAGCTTAATCCCAAAGTTCAAAGTTTGGGGAAGGGTAATAATTGTAGCAAAAGACCAAAGAAAACCATGTTTTGAGCTAAAAATGGTTGATGGGGAGTTCAAACGCATTTACTTTTTGCCCTAATAAATTTCTTGGCATTCCCCGTTGTCTATCTTTCAGATTGTTGGAGGAAACTGACTTTGCGACCGCTCTAATATGGCGTAGAACGAAGCCCAGCCCACAAACTTGCTTGTTGGAAATAGATTTGCATGGAAAAATACAAAAAAGCAAATGAGTGGAGAAATAATTTGAGTTTCGGAAAAAAGTTGATAAACATACCACACAGAAGACTTGTCGGACACCAACTTTGCAAGCTAAAAACCTTAAAGTGAGTAGGAGAGAA